>MDTG01376191.1_pt1 | contig 21038 bp, 19 predicted proteins | sample 811421 | NCBI WGS metagenome assembly MDTG01 (sample SAMN05326645, study PRJNA326480) | marine metagenome | isolation source: seawater | place: Pacific Ocean: South East | collected 2011
CACCCCGTCGTACGCCGCCTCCACCCCCGTCGGGAGCAGCGCCGGATCACCGAAGCAACTGAAGATCGAGGTCACCCACCCGGGGTTCGCCCAGATCCGGCACCCCGACGACACGCTGAACCGGTACGCCCCGGGAGGCAGCGGGCCGAGGAAGTCATTCTCCGGATTCGGGAGCGACCAGTTCAGGAGGAGGGCCTGCTCGCCCAGGTTCAGACGCTGCTGGTCCGCCTGCGGATAGTTCGCCCCCGCGTCATCGAGCCAGATCCCCGCCGAGATCCGCGGGCTCTCCAGCGCCGGCCCGCCCGGGACAGGCCACGGCGCCGGCGCCACGGACGCGGATTCAGGCCCCGACACCGTCGCCCCCAGATACGAATCGAAGAACTCCGCATACTCGACGAAGCCGTCGTACTCGATCAGCGACGCCGGCTGCGCCATCGCGAGCCCCGGAACGCCAAGACCCGCCCACGCGGCGAACAGACAAAGCGGAGACACACGGTTCATCGACTCTCACCCTCCCTCGGAGCATCGCACGCACCGGCACCGGTCGCGGCCTCCGTCAATAACGGTACCGAACCCGTCAACCCCCGCGCGTTCGCCCCTGTCACGACCGACCCTTTACCGACCCGCCGCCCCCAGCGCGATCAGCGCGTACCCCGTGATCAGGTCCCGGTTCCCCTCCATCCACCGCTCGTGCACCACGCGCATCCCCCCGTCGTCCGCCTGCAGCGCCGCGATCGCGCGCACGAGCTCGCCCCGCCAGTCCACGCCCGCGATCTCGCGCTCGCCCCAGGCCTCCAGCGCGCGCGCCATCGCGGAATACCCGTAGTACCGCCCCTGCTCGCCCATCCCGAGGTTCTCGCCCGCCGTGAAGTTCGCCTCGATCCACCCCAGCGCGCTCACGACGCGCTGATCGTCGGGCGGCAGGTCCGCGTACAGCAGGCTCTTGAACCCCGCGTAGGTCATCGACCCGTACGCGCGCAGGCGCGTCGCCTCGGTCCCGTCCGCGAGCGTCTCGACCATCTCCCCCGCCTGGCTCTGCCCGGGCACCGAGTCCACGCTCTCCGCGTCGGGCACCGTCGCGTAGATGAACCCGCCCTGCCGCGAGCCCGACGCGTAATCCATCCCGTTCACCCGATCGTCCATCTGCACCCGCCGCAGGAACACCAGCGCGCGCGCATACGCCGGGTCGTCCGTGCTCACCCCCGCGTCGTGCATCGCCTGGACGAACATCTGCGTGTTCGACAGATCGGGACGACCGTGCGAGCCGTAGCCCAGCCCACCGTAATAGGGATGCTCCTCCCCGATCGGCTCGGTCCAGTCCGGCGCCTCGGGGCTCGGATCCGTCGCGGGGTCGAACGCGCCCCACTGCATCCGCTTGAGCAGACCGATCCCGCGCTCCACCGCGCCCGAGGCCTCCGGCGTGCGCACGCGCGACAAAAACGACACGCAGATCGCGGTGTTGTAGGTCGGCAGCACCCCGTCGTGGATACCACCGTCCGCCCTCGCGAAGGAGAGCACATAGTTCACCGCCGCGCGCACGCTCGGATCGTCCTGATCCAGCCTCGGATCGTCGAGCATCCCCGTCCCGATCAGGCCCGTGATCGCGGGGAGGTCGGGCCCGTCCGGGTTCTCGGACCACCCCCCGTTGGGGCCCTGTGTCGTGCGCAGGTACCCGATCGCGCGGGCCGCGGCTTCCCGTGCCGCGCGGTGTGTCTCCGCGCGGGGCGCCGGCACCAACATCGCCTGACCCCGCGACGCGACGGGCGCGGCGTTCACCGTCATCCCGAAGCACCCGAACACCACCAAACCTGTGAGAATCCCCAAAATCCGTGTCATCATCATCCTTCCGCGCGGGTCGTACCGGTCCCCCGAGCCCCCGAAAGTCCGGATACAGCCTAACGGACGCCCGGTTCCGCGCCGGTTTGCTTGAGTTCGGGTGTGGGATGCCCGATGATCCCTCGGTATGGCGGATCCCGCGCTCAACCCGCGCAAACCCGACGACGCGACACCGACCGGCGGCGCGGCAGGCGATGCGAACGCCGAGCCCGATCTGGAGGCCCAAGTCGATGCGCTGCTCGCGGAGGTCAGCGACACCGTTGAGCAGATCAGCCGCCGCCTCGAGCCGGACCAGGAGGAGCCCGAAGACGAGCTAGACCCCGACGCGGAGGTCACCGACGAGGGCGCCCGCGATCTCGAGCCGCTCAACTTTGACGAGCCCGACGACACGGAACAATCGGACGAGTCCGAGACCGACAGCACGGGTGAGCCCGGAGCAGACGACGCACCCATCGACGAGCATCCCGACGAGGAAGCCGAGGCGCCGCCCGCGGAGGAGCCTGCAGCCCAGCCTGACCCGCTCGACGGGCTGGAGGATGATCTCGCGGCCCTCGCGGACGACGCGACGCCCGAATCCGATCCGTCGCCCGTCGATGCCGATGCGGCCGAGCAGGACGCGCCCGATGAATCGGCATCCGCGGGAAGCGAGGACGAAACAACGGGCGATCCGATGGACGAGCCGGTTGAGGATTCGGCTGACGACGCCGCACCCGCCACGGCTGCGCCCGTCACCGCGGACGATGTCCAGGCCGAGCTCGAAGCCGCGCTCGAGGATCTCGCGGACGAACCCGGAGACACGGCGCCCGACGCCAGCAACGCGGAACCGGACGCGGTCGAAACAGAGGCGAGTGAGCAGGATCTCGAGGCCGCCGCCGCGTCGCTCCTCCGCGAAGGCGCCGGCGCACTCGACGAGGCGGATACCGAAGCACCCTCCGATTACACCGACGCGGCGGCGCTCGACGACGAGCTCGCGGCCCTCGCGGGTGGAGAGCACGACCTCGAGGGCCGCGTGGGCGTGGTGATGGGCCCGCCCGCCCCGTCCGACGCCGACAACGATGAGCCGAGCGGAGCACCGGCTGCCCCCGGCCCTGACGCGGAGGCGCCCGCCGAACCTGTTTCTGAATCTGCTTCCGAACCCGTTTCCGAACCGGCACCCCAACCGGTGCCTGAATCGACCGCCGGGTCGGGCACGCCTAGCCGCCGGTGGGGGTGGCTGCCCCCCAAACCCGATTGGCCCGAGGCCTTCGGGCGCGCCCGCCCGCTGATCATCGCGTGGCGGTACGCGGCCTGGATCGTCCCGCCCTTCCTCGCGTGGGCCTGGGCGCTGTCATGGTCGTGGACCAGGCGTCGCGCGATCGAGGCGGAGCCGCATGTGCGTCACGCCGTCGCGGTCGCCGCGACCCCGCTCTCGCGGCGCGATGAGAAGACCCGTTCGATCATCGGGTACCTGTCGGTCTGGACGCTGTTCTGGTCCGCGTGCGTCTGGGTCTGGGTGCTGGTGGGGCGCAGCCCCGTCGTGCCCGAGCCCGCGACCCCGCCCGCGACCCTCGCGGGCGAGCCCTCGACCGCGATCGCCAGCGATTGATCCCGCGTCAGCGCGATCCCTCGGGTTCACCCGCTGTGCCGCGCCCCTGGTAGGCCCGCTCGCGCCGCGAGCGCGCGGGATCGCCCGACACGATCGTCCACGAGCCCAGCGAGTCATCCCCGGGCAACACCGAGCGCGCGCCGACGACCACCCCGTCGGGGACCGTTGCCCCCCCGGGCACGAACGACTCGGCCGCGATCCAGCAGTCGTCCCCGATCGACACCGGCGCGGGGGCCGGCGCCGCACCGGGCGCGCCCCGCGCCGCCGCGATCACCGTGTACTGGCTGATCACCGACCGCTCCCCGATCGTGACCGGCGCCCCGGCGTAGATCACCACCCCGTCCCCCAGCGCGCTCTTCCGCGCCATCGAGAGGTGCCAGGGGCGATCGATCCGGCAACTCGGGCGCACCCGCACCGTCCGGTCGATCGTCGCGCCGAACCAGCGCAGCAGGAAATTCCGCCAGCGGTACGCGTTGTGGAACGAGGTCGCGAACAGTGCGCGCTGCACGACCGCCCACAGCGCCGCGCGCCGGCGCTCGGCGCCCTGTTCGAACGCGACGCGGTGCGGGTGCGCCGGGATCACGCGTGGACCCCCGCTTCGTCTTCTGTCTCGACGGGTCGCGCGGGGTTCCCCGCGTAGACCCGCCCCGCCTCCGCGTCGCGGTACAGGCCCGCCCTGGGTTTGAGCACCGCGCCGTCGCCGACGACGACTCCCGGCGCGACGAACGACGCCGTCAGCAGCGCACACCCCGAGCCCACCCGGATCGGCTCGCGCACCAGCGTGAACCGCGGGTCCGTGTAATCGTGCGTCCCGGCGCACAGGTGCGCGTAGGGGCCCACCAGCGTCGCGTCGCCGATCTCCACCGGGCCCAGGCAATACAGGATCGCGTGCTCGCACACCCGCGCCCCGGCGCCGATCGTGAGGTTCCACGGGATCTCCACCCGGACCGAGGGGGCGATCCGCACCCCCGCGCCAATCCGACCCCCGAACACCCGCAGCAGCCAACGACGAAGACCGTCCCAACCCGGTGGCGAGACACGCCACACAGTGGCCGATACAACCCCCCACAGCACCCGCCCGATCTTCGCGCGTGCCGAGTACGGCGACACGCGCGGAGGCTCGGCGGGCGCCGTCCCCGTCGCGGGCCCCCCGTCGGCGGCCGATCCCGTCGGCACGCCCTCGGAAACCGCCTCGGACGCATCGGATTCGCGGCTCATCGGTCACCCCCGGGGGTTCGCGGAAAACAGACGGATACCATACGCCCCCGCGCGGTTTGCCGGGCGGCGCTCGACAACCTCTCGATCGGCACCAAGGCACCGGTCATCCCCAGTTTCTCCCCGACCGGCAGCCGGGCTCGCCGGCCGGCCCAGGACCGCGCGGACCCGATTTCTCCCGGAGCACACCGATGGAACGACACCCAGACTGGCAGATGCCCGAAGCGGGCTCGCCCCGGATCGGCGTCCTCACGGGATACTGGTCGACCAACATCGGGAACGCCTTCTTCCAGCTCGGCGCCCAGTACGCCCTCGAGAAGGCCCTCCCCGGTGCCCACATCTTCCTGATCGGTGACCAGCCCGGCTACTGGAATGTCGCCCAGGGCAACCCCGCGAACGCGCTGGATTATGTCAAGCACCTCGACCTCGACGCCGTCGTCGTGCTCGGGCCCTATGTCCGTCCCGAGATGACGAAGATCACCGCGGAGATGCTCCGCGCCCAGCACAAGAAGGGCGCCAAGCTCATCGTGATGGCCGCGGGCATGATGCAATACGACAAGGACACGATCGCCAGCGCGCGCTCGTTGATGGCCGATTGCCCGCCTTTCGTCTTCACGACCCGCGACAGCGAGACCTACGACGCGCTGGGCGACCTCGCGGAGCACGCCTACGACGGGATCGATGTCGCGACCTTCGTCAGCGATCTTTTCCCGCCCATCGACCACGACCTGGGCGACTACATGGTCCTCAACTTCGACCAGATCCCCGAGCCCAGGATCGCTCCGACCGGCAAGTTCGGGACGGGCCCCCGCACGGGCTCGTTCGACTTCGACGGGACGGAGTGGTCCTTCCACCAGCCCAGGTTCCGCACCGAGATGAGTTACAAGTCGCGGGCCTACCTCTTCGCGGAGGCCGCCCTGGGTCTCGGACGCAAGGGCCCCAGCGAGATCGCGGGCATGAAGGTCATCCGCACCGATCACCGCTACAACCCCTTCATGCTCAGGAAGTCCTACAAGCTCCCGATGACCTACGCGGGCGACATCCCCCACTCCTATCTCAACCTCTACGCCAACTCCAGGCTCACCATCTCCAACCGCGTCCACGCCTGCGTCGCGACCGTCTCGTACGGCAACCCCGCGATGCTCTTCACCCGCAGCCCCCGCGCCTATCTCCTCAAGCGCCTCGGGCTCGACACCATCAAGCAGGAGCCCAACCGCGTCGACATGGTCTGGCTCCGCCAGCAGAAGACCGCGTTGATCGATTGGCTCGCCCTCACCCTCGGCGCCCAGTGGCCGGGCGCCGCCCGACCCGCGGCCAACGACGCGACCGCCGACGCGGCGGGCTGATCCCGACCGCACCGCGCCCGAAGACCGAAACAGCAGACCGGCACCACACCGATGACCGACACCGCGCCAGAACGCCCCGCACTCACCTCCACCGCGCCCGATGGTTCGCCCCTGCGCGTCGTCATCCTCAACCAGTACTACATGCCCGATGTCGCCTCCACGGGCCACCTCCTCCACGAACTCGCGACCCAGCTCGCCGAGATGGGCTTCCATGTCGAGGTCCTCACCTCGCGCCCCTCGTACGGCCCCCCCGACACCTGGGTCGACTGCCCCATGCGGGAGACCGTCGACGGGGTCCACATCAAGCGCCTCTGGACCACCCGCTTCAGCAAGGACAACCTGCTCGGGCGGGCGATCAACTATGTCACCTTCATGGGCCAGCTCTTCCTCCGCGTGCTCTTCACGAGCCGCAAGGACACGGGCTATCTCTACACCACCAACCCGCCCTTCCTGGGGTTCGTGGGCGCCATCGTCAGCCTCTTCCGCCGGCACAGCTATGTCATGCTGCTCCACGACGCCTACCCGCAGATGGCGGTCTGGGTCGGCACGATCCGCAAGAACGGGATCGCCGAGAAAGTCTGGCACTTCATCAACAAGATGTCCTACGGGCGCGCCAAGCAGTCCATCGTCCTGTGCCAGAAGGCCAAGGCGCTCGTCTGCGACACCTACGCCGTCCCGCGCGAGAATGTCCATGTGGTCCCCAACTGGGCGGACAGCAAGGCCCTGAACATCAAGCCCAAGCCCGAGAGCCAGTTCGCGAAAGACCACAACCTCAACGGGCATTTCGTCGCGATGTACTCGGGTAACCTGGGCCTCTACTACGAGTTCGCGACCCTCCTCGACGCCGCCGAACGCCTCCGCGACGAGCCCTTCCGCCTCGTGTTCATCGGGAGCGGGGGCAAGCGCAACTGGCTCGCCGACGAAATCATCAAGCGCGAGCTCACCAACACGCTGCTGCTCCCCTATCAGCCCTACGAGAAGCTGGGCGACTCGCTCGCCGCCTGCGACGCGAGCTTCGTCACGATCGCCCGGGGCATCGAGGGCATCAGCTTCCCCAGCAAGCTCTACACCTCCCTCGCGGTGGGGAGGCCCATCCTCGCGCTCTCCGAGCCCGACAGCGAGCTCAAGGACCTCATCGAGGAGCACCGCGTGGGCGGCTGGTCCGGACTCGGAGACCCCGACGCCCTCGCCTCCAACATCCGCACCCTCATGAACGACGCCGAGGAGGCCGAGCAGACCGGCAACCGCGCCCGCCGCCTCTTCGAACGCGCCTTCACCCTCCGCGCCTGCGCCCGCCAGTACGCGGAAGTCCTCCTCGCGAGCCACCCCCTCGCCCCCGACGCCGAGCGCACCGCGACCGAGTCGATCAATGTCGAGGCGGAAGAGTCGCGCGTCGCCTGACCGCTGGGCCCGCGACCCGCTGCGGCACCGATCCTGATACGGTGCGGCCTCCCGATCGGAGGCCCGCCATGACCACGCGCACCCTCGCCGCGTTCTGCACGCTCTTCGCCTGCGCCGCGTCCGCCGGCGCCCTGGCCGAGGAGGAGACCCGCACGCCCAACATCGTCCTGTTCTTCATCGACGACATGGGCTACGCCGACCCCGCCTGCTACAACCCCGACCCGTCCTCGATGGGCTACGAGACCCCCAACATCGACCGTCTCGCGCGCGAGGGCGTCCGCTTCACCGACTTCTACGCCGCCCAGCCCGTCTGCTCCGCCTCCCGTGCCGCGATCCTCACCGGGTGCTATCCCAACCGCATCGGCATCCTCGGCGCCCTGGGGCCCAACGCGAAGCACGGGCTCAACCCCGACGAGACCACCCTCGCCGAGCTCTGCAAGTCACGCGGCTACGCGACCGCGATCTTCGGCAAGTGGCACCTCGGGCACCGCAAGCCCTTCCAGCCCACCAACCACGGCTTCGACGAATGGCTCGGCATCCCCTACTCCAACGACATGTGGCCCCTCCACCCCGCCTACGCCCACCTCCCCACCGACGCGCAGCGACGCAAGCAGGGCTACCCCGAACTCGCCGTCTACGCCGGCACCGCCGAGGAAGGCACCCGCATCATCGACCCCGAGGTCACCGGAGAAGACCAGGCGCAGTTCACCACCCGCTTTGGCACCCTCGCCGCCGACTTCATCACCCGCCACAAGGACCAGCCCTTCTTCGTCTACATCCCCCATCCCATGCCCCATGTCCCCCTCTTCGCGGGCGAGAAGTTCAAGGGCACGACCGATCGCGGCCTGTTCGGCGATGTCATCGAGGAGATCGACTGGACCGTCGGCCTCATCCTCGGCACCCTCGAACAGCACAGCCTCGATGACGACACCCTCGTCATCTTCACCACCGACAACGGGCCCTGGGTCTCCTACGGCACCCACGCCGGCTCCGCCGAACCCCTCCGCGAAGCGAAGGGCACCACCTGGGACGGGGGCGTGCGCGTGCCCTGCCTCATGCGCTGGCCCGGCACGATCGACGCGGGCACCACGATCACCGAGCCCGCGATGACGATCGACCTGTTCCCCACGATCGCGAATCTGATCGGCGCCGAACTTCCCGATCCCGCCACACACCCGATCGACGGCAGGGACATCTGGCCCGTCATCACCGAGGCCGCCGACTCCCCTCACGACGCGCTCTACTTCTACTGGAACCGACACCTCCAGGCGGTCCGCAGCGGGGACTGGTCCCTCCACTTCCCCCACGCCTATCGCACGCTCAACGGGCGCGCCGGCGGCGACGACGGCACACCCGTCCCGTATGAACAGGCGACCACCGAACTCGCCCTGTTCAATCTCCGCGACGACATCAGCCAGTCAAAGAACCTCGCCAGCGAGCACCCCGAGATCGTCGCACGCCTGAACGCGCTCGCCGACAATGCCCGCGCCGAACTGGGCGACTCCTCGACCAACGCCGAGGGCGAGCGCCTCCGCCAGCCCGGCCGCGTGGACTGAACGACTTCCGCCCTCTCCCAACACCGCGTTCAAAGCCGAGCGCTTCGCCCGCCTCAAGTGACGCGTGCTGCACGATCCGCGCACCCCGCCGCCGCCCCAACACACGAGCTCGATCGGAACATGTTTCAAGCACTCAATCGCCCACTTCGAAACGCGTTCCGGAACATCACCGGACGAGACCAGCACCACCCAAACAGGGGTTTCCAACGCGATCTGGTACAAACCAGAGGGGATCATAATTCTAACGAAATCTGACAAAACCGGCTGAAACACACTTATTTTGAGATTCCCTTCGAAACAGTTCCGGCAAAAGTACTTGAAACTGTTACGATCCAGGCGTCCCGTCGGCGGCGGGACACCTCCGCGGGAGCGAGGAGCCCCGGGAGAGAGAAGACCACCGCCGCGCCGCACAGGCGAAGTTCAAAAAGGGAGTCTGAAATGATGAAGACCGCACTCATGATCGCCGCGATCGCCACCCCCGCCATCGCGGGCATCGAACTCACCAACAACGGCGGGTTCGAGGCCGGGGACACCTCCGGCTGGGAGTCCTTCCCCACCGCCAACTCGACCTTCCTGGTCACCAACGACGCCAACTCGGGCAGCTTCGCCGCCGAGGTCTTCAACAACGACCTCGCCTCCGGCGCGGTCGTCAAGCAGGCCAACCTCGGCATCGGCGTCGTCAACGCGGGCGATGAGATCACCGTGTCCTTCGCCGCCAAGGGTGAGGGCGCCGTCGGCGGCGTCGCCTTCGCCGAGTTCTTCAGCGAGATCGACGGCGGCGGCACCTCGTCGGCCGAGATCCTCGGAGGCGCCCCCCTCGCCCTCACCAGCGAGTGGCAGACCTTCACCTACACCGTCATCGCCGGCGCCGATGTCTCCGGAGGCGTCACCCTCCAGTTCGCCGCCGTCACAGGCGGGGCGCCCGGCAGCGTCTCCGTCCTCTTCCTCGACGATGTCTCCGTCAGCGTCATCCCCGCACCCGCGGGCGCGGCCCTGCTGGGCATGGGCGGCCTCGTCGCGATGCGTCGCCGCCGCTGATCGATCCGCACCGACAGCGATGACCCACAATCAAACAGGCCCCGGCGCGAAACCGCCGGGGCCTGCTTTCGTTCAGATTCCAGCGATCACCGTCGGGGTCAGGCACCCATCATCTCGACCACCTCCGCCGCGAGCCGCGCCCCGAAGCCCGTGGGCCCCGCGATGAACGGGCCCTTGTCGCGGTCCGTCGCGTGCACGCCCGCGATGTCGATGTGCGCCCAGGGGATGTCCTTGTCGACGAAGTAGCTCAGGAACGCGGCGCCCTGGATCGGGTGCGCCTCCCGCACCGGCGCGCTGTTCACAATGTCCGCGATCGGGCTCTTCATCATCGCGTTGTACTCCGCGTGGTGCGGCAGACGCCACACCCGCTCGCCCGTCGCGGCGCCGCTGCACTCCACCGTCCCCCGAAGCGCCTCGTCGTCGCACCACAGGCCCGCGTACACCGAGCCCAGCGCCACCACGACGCCCCCCGTCAGCGTCGCGAAGTCCAGGATCGCCGCCGGCTTCTCCTTCTCGCACGCCCAGCACAACGCGTCCGCGAGCACGAGCCGCCCCTCCGCGTCGGTGTTCGTCACCTCGACGGTGACACCGTTCCGGAAAGTGATCACATCGTCGGGGCGGTACGCCTCGTCGCTGATCGAGTTCTCCGCGCACGCCAGCAGCGCCACGACCGGCACATTCGGCTTGATCACCTTCCCGATGATCTCCATCGCGCCGAAGACGCCGCACCCGCCGTCCTTGTCGCGCTTCATCCCCTTCATCCCGCCGCCGACCTTGATCGACAGCCCCCCCGAGTCGTAAGTCATCGTCTTGCCGACCAGCACGATCGGCTTCGCGCCCCGTTTCGTGCGCGCCGGGGTGTACTCCAGCCGGATCAGGCAGGGCTTGTTCTCGCTCGCCTTGCCCACATTGATCAGCCCCGTCATCCGCTCGTCCTCGAGCTTCTTCCCGCTGATCACGGTGCATTTCAGGCCCGCCTTGCGCGCCATCGCGCGAGCCTCCTTCGCCATCCAGTCGGGCGTCGCGATATTGGGCGGTGTCTGACTCAACCGCCGGGCGGTGTTGCTGCCCTCCGCCAGCCCCAGCCCCTTCTTCATGCCTCGGCTGAATGCCGTGTCGTCCGACCGCAGGCTCAGCTTCTCGCGCGCGCTCCGCGTCGTCGCGCTGCCCCGCAGGTCGTCGTAGGCCCAGCTCAGCAGGCCGAACGCCTCGCCCACGGCGCGCCCCGCGACCGCCGCCTCGACCTTGTCCGCCTTCGAGCGCCCGGTGTTGAGCACCCCGCCCAGCTCGATCTGCGCCGACTTTGCCTTGATCCGCGCCAGGCGACGCCCCACGGCGCCCATCGCGGTGCGCAGACGCTCGGGCCCGCTCGAACGGTCGAACCCCTCCTTGTCGCCCAGCCCCACGATGATCACCCGCTCGTGGTCCGCGTCCCAGCAGCGACCCTCCGCGATCGAGCCCAGCTCGCCCGTCGCCTCCGCGAGCGCCGCGGCTTCCTTCATCGACCCGTCCGGGTCCAGCCGCGCCGTCGCGCGATCGAGCGATTCGCCCTGGAACTGACCAACGACAAGGACCTGCGCGTTCCCGCGCGCACCGACACGGACCGACTCGAACATGGGGTCTCCTTCCTGCTGACAGGAAGAGCACCATATCCGCGCCGCCGCGAGCGCGCACCGATCGCGCCCGGACCGCCCGGCGCGCCGGGTTCGCTCAGGCCGCCTCGCCCAGACCCGAGTCCTTGAGGATGTCCACCGTCACCCGCGCCAGATCACGGATCGTCAGGATGCCCTCGACCCGCCCCCCGTCACCGATGACCGGCAGGCACCCGATCCGTTCACGGATCATCAGGTCGCCCGCCTCAGCGAGCGTGGTGTCGGGCGTCACCGTCCGCAGGTGCCGGCTCATCACCTGGTGCACCTTCCGCTGCAGCCGTGCGATGTCGCGCGTCTGCTCGCTCATCTTCCCGATGAACGGGCTGAGATTCTGCAGCAGGTCGCGGTCGGAGAGCACGCCAACCGCCTCCCCGTTCTCCGTCACCACCAGGTGGTGGAACGCCGCCGCCTCGAACACCTGCTGCACATCGCCGAGCGTCGCGTCCATCGAAATCGTGATCACATGACTCGTCATCGCGTCGCGCACAAGCATCGCAAGGCCTCCTCGGTCGCCGCGGGTCAGACCGTCGCCCGAAGGCACCGCCGAACCCGGGACACACCGAAGAATTCATCGGCCGGAACGCGCACCGAGCCCATCGAACCCCCACGAACCCGCCACAGTCGAGGAACGAAAGACGAACTTTCTTCCCGTTTCGGATGCACAACCCCCTATCCGTGGTACTTTTCCGGGGACACCCGCGACCCGACTGCCCGAGCACAACACACGCCCACCGCCCCCGGCTGGAGTCCCGCAGGATGACACGACGAACCCCCGCGCTCGCCGCCGCGATTCCTGTAACCGCCCTCGCCAGCACCGCGGGCGCCGACCTCATCGAGGTCGCCGGGTCCGCGACCGTCGGCAACAGCCAGCAACCGAATGTCCTCTTCCGCTTCGTCTACGACACGCAGGCCGAGCCCGATTTCTTCAGCCAGTTCTTCGACGACGCGGACACCTACCCCGTCGTCGAGGCGTTCTTCCAGATCAGCGATTGGTCCACCACCCGCGCCGATCTTGTGAACCTCAGCGTCTGGGACGGCTACAACGGCATCGACCGGATCGAATTCAGCTTCGCGAGCGAGCTCGTGGGCGATCCGATCGACCGCCGACGCTTCGAAGTGAACCTCGTCGATCCGACCCGCACCGCGCTCAGCAGCACCGCGCCCCCGCACCCCGATGACTTCGCGATCGACGACTTCGCGCAGCAGAACGGGAACTTCAGGAGCTGGAACGGCATCAACGAGCCCGGCTATTTCCGCACACCGTTCGACATCGACTTCATCCTCTTCCGCGTCGTCCCGGCGCCCGGCGCCGCGCTCGTGCTCCCCGCGACAGCCCTCCTCGCCGCACGCCGACGCCGACCCGGCGCGTATCGTCCCGCATGAGCACGCCCGCCGACCCGCACGGCTCCCCGCACAACGATGCCCCCGCCCACCCCGAGACGATCTGGGCGCCCTGGCGCCTGCAGTACCTCGAGACGCTCGACGAGGACCCCGCGCCCAAGCCGAAGCCCAAGGCCGACGCGGAACCCCCCAAGCCCCAGTCCTGTTTCCTGTCTGACTACTGGAACGACCCCGCGTCCGACGAGCGGAACCATGTCCTCGTGCGCACCCAGCACGGCATGATCATGCTCAACGCGTTCCCCTACGCGAACGGACACCTGCTCGTCGCGCTGGGCGAGGGCCGACCCCGCCTGCTGGATTACACCGAGGAGCAGCGCGCCCATCTCTGGTCGCTCGTGGACCGCGCCGCGGACCTCGTCGAGCGGGCCCTTGAGCCGCAGGGCATCAACATCGGCATCAACCAGGGCCGCGCCGCGGGCGCAGGCGTCCCGGGACACCTCCATGTCCACCTCGTCCCGCGCTGGGGCGGGGATGTGAATTTCATCACCACCGTGGGGCAGGTCCGCGTCATCCCCTCATCGCTCGAAGCGATGGCATCGCGGTATCGGCGCGCGATCGGCGCTATGGACTGACCCGTCGACCAATCGAATTTGTGGGCGGTCTCGCGGGCGGCCTCAGGCGGCCTGCGCCATCCCGGTGTCCAGCCCCACGCGGTACCCGACCCGCTCGCCCTGCGCATCGCGGACCTCGACGCAGCGCGCCACCACGCCCGCACGCGCCGGGACCTCGGGAAGCCCGATGAACACACGCACGAACGCGCCGGGCTCGATCGGGTTGTCCGTCAGGACACCCAGCCCGCACGCGCTCGAATCAGCGAGCCGCACCGACGCGATCGCGTGCGCGCCGTTGCACCCCACCACATCGGCCATCGCGCCCCCCGACGCCGCGTACCGGGGCACGCGCCGACGCTCCAGACGGATCGAGGCACCATCTCCGACCAGCCCCAGCGAGGGGCCCGGTTCCCTGGGCATCTGCATGATGGTCCTTCCATGGACTCGCGTCGGCCCCTCCCAGAACCAACGCCGGCGCGGGCCTCCGAGCCCGGGCCATCGTGACATCAGTCCCATCGACACAGAACGGAAGGCCGCTCACGCGCGCACGAACAAAGCCGCCCGACTTCCGTCGGGCCCTGCGGGATGCCACCCCGTTCGGGGTTGACCGATTCCCGATCAGATCCCGCGGATCCGCCCCGCGAGCCGGAACGCGAGTTCCAGGCTCTGCTGATAGTTCAGCCGCGGATCGCAGGGCGACGCGTAGTTTTCGTGCAGGTCGTCCTCGCCCGGCCCCGACGACCCCCCCACGCATTCGGTGACATCCTCGCCCGTGAGCTCGAAGTGCACCCCACCGAGGTGGGTCCCCACCCGGTCGTGGATATCGAGCGACTGCTCGAGCTCCGCGAGGATGTCGTCGAAGTCCCGCGTCTTGATCCCCGCCTGCGTCTTGATCCCGTTGCCGTGCATCGGATCGCTCGCCCAGAGGACGGGCTCCCCGGACGCCGCGACGCCCTCGAGGATCGGTGCCAGCCGCTCCCCGACATGCGCCGCCCCCATGCGCACGATGAGCATCACCTTCCCGGGCTGCTTCCCCGGGTTGAGCGTGCGCACGAGTTCGACCACGCCCTCGGGGTCCGCGGTCGGCCCGATCTTGACCCCCACCGGGTTCTCGATCCCCCGGAAGAACTCGACATGCGCCCCGTCGATCTGCCGCGTCCGCTCCCCGATCCAGGGCAGGTGCGTCGTCAGGCAGTACCACCCCTCCCGGCGCGGCACCCGGCGCGTCTGCGCCGATTCGTACAGGAGGTTCAGCCCCTCGTGGCTCGTGAAGAACTCCACCCGGCTCAGCTCCTCGACCTTCTGCTCGCCCAGCGCCTCCATGAACCGCAGCCCGTCCGCCACGGTGTCGCGCATCCGCTCGTACTGCGCCCGGCGCTCCGGGGTGAGCCCCGCGTGCTCCATGAACCGCAGATCCCAGTGGTCGGGGTGGTGGATATCCGCGAACCCGCCGTCAAGCAGCGAGCGGATGAAATTGAGCGTCATCGCCGCATGCTGATAGCCGCGCACCATGAGGTGGGGGTCGGGACGGCGCGCGTCGGGGTCGAAGTCCGCAGCGTTGACGAGGTCGCCGAAGTAGCTGGGCAGCTCGATCTCGTGCCCTCCCAGCACGCCCTTCTCGGTGGGGCTGGACCGGGGCTTGGCATACTGCCCCGCGAACCGCCCGACGCGGGTCACCGGTCGCCGGAGCCCGTGGATGAGCACGAGGCTCATCTGCAGCAGGATCTTGAGCTTCGCGGTGATGACCTCGGGGCGGCAGTCCGCCAGCGTCTCGGCGCAATCCCCGCCCTGGAGGATGAACCGCTTGCCCTGCTGCGCCTGAGCGATCTCGTCCTTGAGCCGCTCGATCTCGTAGCTGGTCACCAGGGGCGGCAGGCTCGCGAGCTTCTCCCGTGCGCGCTCGACCGCGTCGCGGTCCTCGTAGCGCACCTGCTGCGCCTCGAGGCGGGACCGCCAGGACTCGGGAGACCACTCGCTCTGCTGCTCGGCCGATTCGGAACGCATAAGTAAGGTCTCGCCGCCTGTGCACACACCACTTCGGGGCACCCGCCCGAGCGGGATTGTTCGGCTCACGCGCGCGCGGATCGCCCCCGGGCTTGAAAAATCGGCCCATCAATCTTCGATCATCACCCGATCAGCCGTTTCCTCACTTCTTTGGGGCTGGGAGTCATGTTCTGTGCGCGTCAGGCCGATAGCCGACCCCACAGGTTTTTGGACCAAGACCAACTTCTCCAGGAGAACGAATCATGCCCAGCAAGACCAGCACCCGCCGCCACTCGGGCGGCCGCACCACCAAGACCACCCGCCGAACCACGACCAAATCGAGCGCGAAACCCGCCTCGAAACGCACCACCTCCAAGACCTCACCCAAGAAGACCAAGACCACCACCGCCAAGAAGGCCACCAAGAAGACCCCCGCCCGCAAGACCGCGACCAAGAGCACGGCCCGCAAGACCACGGCCCGCAAGCCCGCCGCGAAGAAGAGCGTCGCGAAGAGCTCGACGGCCAAGAAGACCACCGCTCGCAAGAGCCCCGCGCGGAAGGTCGCCGGCAAGACCACGAGCCGCAAGACCACCGCCCGCAAGTCGCCCGCCCGCAAGACCACCGCGAAGGCGACGACCGCCCGCAAGAGCCCGGCCCGCAAGACTGCCAGCAAGACTGCCAGCAAGACCACCGGGCGTAAGACCACCAACGCCCGCAAGACCACCACCCGCAAGGTCAGCGGCCGCAAGGTCACCGCTCGCAAGAGCACCACCACCCCCAAGAAGAACACCAAGACCGCCAAGAACACCAAGACCGCGGCGAAGAAGAACACCGCTCGCAAGAGCCCCGCCCGCAAGACCGCGACCAAGAGCACGGCCCGCAAGACCACCGCCCGCAAGGTCGCCAACAAGACCACGGGCCGCAAGACGACCGCTCGCAAGACCACGGGCCGCAAGCCCGCCGCGAAGAAGAGCGTCGCCCGCACCACCACGGCGCGCAAGTCCGCGCCCAAGAAGAACACCGTAAAGAAGAGCAGCACCCGCAAGACGGGCGTGAAGCGCACCACTGCGAAGCGCACGACCCGCTCGACCAAGTCGGTCGTGGGCCGCATCGGCTCGTCGAACCGCTCGAGCGCGAACCGTCGCGCCGCCTGACCCGACCCAGCGCATCGCACACAAAAGCCCCGGCCTGTGCCGGGGCTTTTTTCGTGCCATCATGTCGCCGTCGGGCCCGCGAGGATCACCCCGCCGCGGACCCCGCGACCCCGCCTCGCACGGAGGTGGACCCCGCGTGATCGCGGAGGTACCCCACCACCGAATCGACGACATGCTGCTTCTGCTCGTCGGTCAGCTCGGGATACACCGGCAGGGCGATCGTCTCGCGCGCCGCGGCCTCGGACTCCGGGAGCGTGCCCTCGGGCTGGTTGAGCCACGCGAAGCACGCCTGCATGTGCAGCGGGACGGGGTAGTACACCTCCGTCCCGATGTTCTTCGAACCAAGGTGTGCGCGCAGGTCGTCGCGCAGGTCCGCCGGAACGCGGATCACATACTGGTTGTAGATGTGCCGCGCGCCGTCCACCGCGGGCGCCGGTGTGCGCAGCGGGAGGTCCCCCCCGGCGCCCAGCGGGGTCGCGGTTGTCCGGGCGCCCGCGTCGGCGAACGCCTTGTCGTAGAACGCCGCGTTGGCGCGCCGCCCCTCGTGCCACGCCTCGAGCGAGCGGAGCTTGACGCGCAGCACCGCCGCCTGGATCGCGTCGAGCCTCGAGTTGAGCCCCAGCATCGCGTGGTAGTACTTGGGCTCCATCCCGTGGACGCGGAGGAGCTTGAGGCGGTGCGCCGTCTCGTCGTCGTTGGTGGTGACGAGCCCGCCCTCGCCGAACCCGCCCAGGTTCTTGGAGGGGAAGAAGCTGAAGCAGCCCGCGTCGCCCCGGGTGCCCGCCATCGCGCCGGTCTCGTCTTTCGAGCCGATCGCCTGCGCCGCGTCCTCGATCAGCGGGACGCCGAACTCGTCGGCGATCTCGCGATAGACCGTCATATCCACGCACTGCCCGAACAGGTGGACCGGCATGATCGCGGCGAGGTTCTCGGTGTTCCGCGCCGCCTCGCGGGTCTTCTCGGGGTCCATGTTGTAGGTGACGGGGTCGATGTCGACATAGACCGGGAACGCGCCGAGCCGCGCCGTCGAGCCGCCCGTCGCGAAGAAGGTGTAGGAGGGGCAGAGGACGCGCCCGTTGTGCCCCCCGTTGCACCCGATATCGAGCGCCATGAGCGCGAGCAGGATCGCGTCGGAACCGGACCCGCACCCGATCGCGTGTTTCGCGCCGGTGTAGGCCGCGAGTTCCTCCTCCAGCGCCGTGACATTGGGCCCCAGCACGAACCACTGGGCGTCGCAGACCTCGTCGATCGCGGCGCGGATCTCCTCGCGGATCGGCGCGTACTGGGCCTTGAGGTCGAGCAGGGGGACGGTGATCTCGCTCATAAGTCTCTTTCTTGATTCGGGCTGGATTCGGGTCAGTCCGGACCGCAATGCTAAGCCGCTCGCGGCGGCGGATCCCTCGCGATGCGCGCGCCCGCGCCGATGCGGGGTACCATCCCGGTTTCCGCGGCACGGTGCCCCATCTGACCCTGACGGAACCCGCATGCGCACGCCGACACAGCCCGCCTACACCGACGCGTCCCCGATCGGGTGGAGCACCTGATGGCTGTGCCGCCGCTCGACCCGGACCGCGTGGTGCTGCATGTCGGGGTGCCCAAGAGCGCGACGACGACACTGCAGTTCAACCTCTTCGCGGACCTAGAGCGCGTGGTCTATCTGGGCAAGCCCTACGACCGCCCCGGGGTGCCCTACGAGTCCAACGCCGCGATCGCGGAACTGGTCGGGGCGCTCTGGACGCGGACCGAACTCGAGTTCGATCGTGCGCACGCCGCGGAACTGCTCGAACGGGGGCTCCGCGACCGCCCGGGGATCGACGACCCGCGGTCCACGGTTGTCCTGAGCGAGGAAGCGCTGACCTGGGCGGGCGCGGCAGACCGCCTGGAGATCGCTCGCCGGTTGCGCCGCCTTTTCGGCCGCTGCCGGGTGCTGATCACGATCCGCGAGCAGCGGGCCGCGCTGCGGAGTTGCCACCGCTGGATGCATGCGCGTCGGCTCATCAACGAGCCCCACGACGCGTGGATCGCCCGATGCCTCGCGAGCGCAGGGCGGAGCGGATGCCCCGATGACTTCGCCGTGCGGCACTACCGGTTCGGCGCGCTGATCGAGGCGTACGCGCGCACCTTCGGGGACGATCGCGTGTCGGTCGTCGCGACCGAACAACTGCGGACCGATCCCGCTTCCGCGGCGAGCACGATCGCGTCGGTCCTGCCGTGTGACCAACAGGCGGTGCTCGAACGCCTCGAATCCCGGTCGCCGCGCAACGCCTCGCCCGGTCGGCTCGGGACCGCCTACCAGCGTGCCGCCCGGAGGGGGCGCGCGCTGCGGGCCCGGCTGCTCACACGCGATCCCGACTGGACCGACCCGCTCGCGCTCGCGGAACTGAACCACGGCGTGCACGGCGTCGCGATGCGCGCGCTCCGCGTCGTCGATCGGCCCCCGCGCCCCGCGTCCCGCGAGACCGACGCGGCCCTCGCGGCGTACTACCGGGACGACAACCGACTCGCGGCGGAACGCACGGGCCTGCCCCTGGGCGGGATGGGGTACGCAGTATGAGCGACCGCGAACCGGTCACGATCCTGCTCGCGCCGCCCGGATCTCGGGCGGAGGCGGTCGCGTGCGAGCTCGCGGGAGAGATGACCGACGCGGCGCGCGCGCTGGGCGACGAAGTCGCGAACCGGGACGGCATCGGGTTCTCGTTCGAGCGCGCGCGGACGCTCCGCGACGCGTGGCACGCGACCTCCCCGCCCGTGCTCTGGCACCCGGGGTTCGCGGCCTCGTCGCGGACCGACCCGCTCGTGATCGCGCGGCGCCTGCGCAGGCTTCTTCCCGGCGCGCGCGTCGCCGTGCTGATGGACGACCCCGTCGAGACGATCGCCCGCGTGCATGCGCTCGAACTCGGGCGGGCCGGGCGCGGCCCCGAGCTCGAGCGCTGGGTGCGCGCCCGGACCCGCGTGGACCATTACCACGGCCGTGCGCCCGATTGGGCCCTCCGGGACGCGGACCCGCGCCCGCTCGCGGAAGCGTCTGCCCGCCTCTTTGGAGCGGAACGGCTCGCGCTGGTTCGGCTCGAAGATCCCGGGCGCACGCCGGTACCGGACTGGCTGGGCATCGGGGGACCCCGGTTCGCGGAGATTGTGGCGCGCAGCGCACGGTCCGGTGGGGCAAAGTCGCATGTCTCCGAGGGGGTTCGGCGCGCGCTCGAACCCTACTATGCCGGTTTGCCGGGATTCTGATGCGTCGCAGCCCAGACGCCTCGCCCCGGGGCCCCGCCGGGAGAGAACGCCCATGACCACCGCGACGGCGAGCAGCGTCTACACCGCCTACACCGAGTTGCTGAAGCGCTCGTTGATGAACGAGCTCAACCCCGAGAACGGGCTGCGGATCTCGTACCTGCTGGAATGCATGGACACGAGCACGCCGTACGACCTGGACCGTGTCATCAACGCGACATCCCACGAACAAGGGAAGCTCGATGCGCTCGCGGCGGACCCCAACGGGCAGGGCAACTACCGGGAGCGGATCTTCGGGTTCCCGTTCACGATGATCGGGCGGGCCCGCCTCGACCACCTCCAGCGGTGCGTGGAGACGGTGATCGAGGAGGGCGTTCCGGGCGACATGCTCGAAGCGGGCGTGTGGCGCGGCGGCGCGGTGATCCTGATGAAGGCGGTCGCGGACGCGCTGGGCGATACGGGGCGCCGGTTCTGGGTCGCGGACTCGTTCCGGGGGGTGCCGCCCCCCACTCTCGAGCAGGACGCGGGCGTGGACCTGTACCGGGACCCGTGCCTCGCGGTGCCGGTCGAGTTCGTGCGCGCCCATTTCGAGCGGTTCGGTGTGCTCGACGATCGGGTCGAGTTTCTCGAGGGGCTGTTCGCGGACACCCTCCCGACGGCGCCGGTCGAGCAGCTCAGCGTGTTGCGGGCCGACGGGGACCTGTACGAATCGACGATGGATGTCCTGGTGTCGCTGTACGACAAGGTCTCGCCCGGGGGGTTCGTGATCATCGACGACTACGGCGCGCTCGAGTGCTGCGCCCGCGCGACGGAGGACTTCCGGCGCGAGCGCGGGATCACGGATCCCATCGAGCGGATCGACTGGACGGGGGCGTTCTGGAGGAAATCGGGATGACCTCGGACGGAACCGTGCAACACGACGGGGGCTCGCTGGGAGGCCTGTTCGGCGGGGGGCTGATGCCCGAGAGCGTGCTGTCGTTCAGGCCCGACCACCAGTCCGAGCAGATCGACTGGCAGGCGCTGACGCCCGCGGCGGCGTGGCTGACGGCGCTGCTGAAGCCGCGCCGGTTCGTGGAGCTGGGCACCTAC
>MDTG01427031.1_pt1 | contig 21038 bp, 6 predicted proteins | sample 811421 | NCBI WGS metagenome assembly MDTG01 (sample SAMN05326645, study PRJNA326480) | marine metagenome | isolation source: seawater | place: Pacific Ocean: South East | collected 2011
CTCTTTTCATAATTTTCTGTGTTATTGGGCAAAAGTGACCACAAACAGGTCTGTTAGAATCGTGCCGTAAGGTAATTAAGTGTGCCTAAAATTGTGCCTATAAATATAGTTAAAGTATACGAAATTTTACAAAGGAAAGCAACCATTTAAATGGCATTTGAATTAGGTAAAGTAATAAAGAACGTTGGGCAAGGCATATTCAACAGAACCTTGGGAAGACTCACAGGTGCTGGTATTTCGACTGACAGTAGGATTGTAAACGCAAGGGCAAAATGGTCTGGGCGTAACGATAAAAAAGACTGGCGTGTCAGACTTGTGGTGCCGGACGGTCCTCTACAACAATTCTTTGACTTTGAGAATAATCCTTTGATGCAACCATTAACATCGGTGCGTGGTATTTTTTGGCCCTTAACACCGGCAGTGGTTATACAACACTCCTCAAACTACAACGCTATGGATCAGGTCCACAGCAATTATCCACATCAGGCTTATCAGAATTCGCAGGTAGATTCGATGAATATAATTGGTGAATTTCCTGTACAGAATTCAGAGGACGCAAAGCATTGGGTGGCAACAATAAACTTTTTAAGAACAGCAACAAAAATGTTTTTTGGAAGTGAACAAGGACTAGATGGTCTGAAAGGTAATCCACCACCAATCCTACACATGTACGGATATGGTGACCATATGTTCAACAAGGTTCCAGTTGTTATCAATACATTCAACGTTGAATTGAGACCAGGGATTGACTACATATCTACAAAACAAAATGATACACCTTATGCAACTGCAAGGACAAGGGAGCGTATGGGACTGCCGGAATTGGAAGCATCACAAACTTGGGCACCAACTCTTTCAAATGTTTCTGTACTAGTGACACCGATATACAGCAGAGATTCTATCAGAGACTTTTCAATGAAAAAATTTGTCAATGGCGAGTTGAACGGCAAAGGAAGTAACGAGGTAGGATTTATCTAATGGCCAAATATTCAAACACGTCTCCATATTTCGATACAAACGAAGTAGCGGATTATTTAGATATCTTGACGCCAAGGACAATCACCGCCGAACAAGATGATCAAAGTTACACAATAGAAAGAACATACGCATACAGACCAGACCTATTGGCCTATGACTTATATGGCAGTCCGAGGTTATGGTGGGTGTTCGCACAACGTAATCCAGATCAACTAGAGGATCCTATATATGACTTCAAACCGGGAGTAACAGTTCAGTTGCCAAAGAAAGAGAACTTGCTCAAAGACCTAGGGATATAAAAAATGTCATTTAAGGCGTACGTTACACCAGACGATATTACCACAGAAAAATCGACCATTAATAAAAAAAACGACATTTATGTGACAGATATATCAGATGGCAACATGCTTCACCAATTTGCCTCATACAACTCATTGTTCACATTGAGTGGAATAGGTCAGAAAGAACTTGAAAATACTACAACACTTTTAAACTCTAGGCCACACGATATCATAGTCAGAAGTTCTGGTATAGGGCCAACAGAGGATCAAAATGTAACGGATGAGGTATCTCTAGCAGGTGGCGTCAGTGCCGAGGACCAAAAAATACTTGACAAAAATGAAAGGTTACGTGGTGCTGTTAGCAAGAGTCGTAGGACTTTAGACGCCAACAGAGATCTTTATATTAGAAATGTAACGATGAACGGTGTGCCCGGCCTGAATGAAAAGAGGAGACTGACCTCGGTGACTAATATTGATATTGAGATAGTTGAACCGGCAGGCATTACTCTACTTGAAAGGGTTCGTGGCGCCGCTATCAACAATGGATATTTGGATCACATAGATGCTCCATTTTTACTAACATTAGAATTCAAAGGATTCGACGAGTTGGGAAGAATAGCCACAGCCAAAGATTCACAGAACATGAAACGACTCATACCAGTCAAACTTGTTGACATGCAGATGAGCGTCGATCAATCAGGCACGGTATATTCGGTGAAAGCAATACCTTATAATGAGTTCGCCTACGTGAACAGGTACAACTATCCGCGTACATCGGGCACACTGTCTCCGATCGGCAAAAAACTTTCTGATGTTTTTATAGCACTAGAAAAACTTTTAAACAAACAAATAGAAGACGAAAAGAACACGGGCCTAGTAGAAAAACCAGACATATACACTGTGACCTTTGATTCAAAGGGCATTGAAGATACGGCATTGACTGTGGATAATTTAGAACAGACAGGAATGGTGAGCCAGGCTCTAACTGGACCAGATCAAGGTGAGTATATTGCTTCGGGTACAGAAGTACCACCAGACTACATGAAAATTAATACCAGTTTTCCTATTACAAAAATTCTGGAAGAAATTATGAAAGGACATCCTGCATATTCGGATGACAAGTTTTCTGCATGGAAATCAAAAGTATCTAACGAATTGAATGTGGCACAATTTAAAGGTGGTGCTCAGGGGGTAGTTGACAAAGCACAAGATTTTTATTTTGAATATTTCAAGATCAGATCAAGCATAGTACCAATAGAGGGAAGTTTCGACAACATTCGAGCAACGCAACAGAAAAAAATCAACTTTCATGTTGAACCATACAAAGTCCACGCTTATTCGTTGGCAATACCTGGTGTGAGCACGGGACAGAATTTTAAAAACTTTGTATTCAAAACATACAATTATATTTTCACTGGCGAAAACGTGGATGTAATGGACTTGGATATAAACTACAGAGTGGCTTATTTTCAAAGTAGGTTGAAGGATTTTGAGGCATCAGATTTACGTAAAAATAGGATCGAAGACGCAGGTGATACACCCACAGGCGGAACTAGTGCAGTGCATCATTTTTCTGATCCACCGTTTGTCACAAAATCAGAGCCTGCTACGGCAAAATCTGAGGGCACAGGAAAAACAGGAGGCACACCAACACAACTAGATGCATTTTTAGACTCACTGACACATCCTTTGGCTGACATGGTCAATATTAAATTAACCGTATTAGGTGATCCCGCATGGATAAGTCAATCACAGTTCATACCACTCAATGCAAAAAATTTCACGCAAGGCACAGGAAAAGCCACAGACCCAGACATAGACTATTGGAGGTCGAATAGAGGTAGGATATGGAACGACGAATTACGTTGTTACAATACAGACGTTGCCGAACCTATTTTAATGTTAAATTTCAGAATGCCTACAGACATTAATAATTTGACTGGTCTATATGAACTTCAAAGCAATCAGTCAGCGGCCTTTAGTGGCCTTTACAGGGTTGTACAGGTTGAGCACAATTTCTCAGATGGTAAGTTTACAAATGTTCTTAACCTTACCAGATTCAACAACCAGGGAGTGATCATATCCACTCCTATTCCAAGCGTATCTGTCACTGCCAAAAATGGGGAGTCTTTTGTATTGTTGAAAAACGAATTGACAAAATATTACAGTGCTAACAATTTAATAAATGTTAAAACAAATATTGTTAGCCTACAGAAAAAATTTATTGACCTTGCCTCTGCTACCGTAAGTAGAGTAAAAGGTAAAGTGTTAGATAAAATAAAAGGATTTATATCATAATGTCAGAACTACACAACTATCTAAAAGGTGATGCTTCTACTCCCAAGGCTCCGGGAGGAGTTAAGGAATGGTCAGGCACGAATCCAGGACCATATCTCGGCATTGTAAAAAATAATACTGACCCTGCGAGAATGGGTAGATTGAAAGTATACATACCAAGTTTAGCAAAAACATCAGACCCAGCAGAGAATCAATTGATTACATGCGAGTACCTTGCACCTTTTTATGGCGCAAAGGGTGGCAAATACGCCAGGGGAGCAGGCACAGAGTACACAGACTCTCAACACTCATATGGTTTTTGGGCCATACCACCTGATCTAGAAACAAAGGTGTTGGTAATATTTGCCGAAGGCAAGATGGAACAAGCCTATTGGATCGGTTGTGTGCAGGATCCATACACCAACCACATGACACCAGGCATAGCATCAAGCACAAACACCAATGATGCTTTAGATGGTACCTTTGAAGGTGCTGACGCTGGATTTCAAACAGATAAGAAATCAAAATATGGAACAGAGAATCTTCCATCAGGAGAATTAAACAGAAACAGGATAGGTGCACTTCAAAACAACAATTATGATTCTATACCAAAACCAATACACCCCCTTGCTGACGTATTATTAGAACAAGGGTTAAGTGCTGACGACACCAGAGGTAACACTTCTAGTTCAGCACGTAGAGAAACACCAAGCCAAGTCTTTGGTATCAGCACACCAGGTAGAAAGGATACATCGACAACAAAAGTTAAAGTCGGTGCGAAAGATTCTACTGCAAAAGATTATGTGTCTAGAAAGATAGGACATACTTTCGTAATGGACGACGGTGATCAAAAGGGTGATAACCAATTGACAAGGTTAAGAACTGCTTCAGGACATCAACTGCTTATGCATGACACGGCAGGTGTTGTGTACTTGGCCAATGGGTCAGGAAAAGCGTTTTTAGAAATGGATAAGGATGGTACAATAAGTCTTTACTCAGACGCAGGAATCAATATAAGAAGCGGACAAGATTTTAACATTCACTCAGACAAAAATATTAATTTTCATGCAAGAGGTGGTATAAATTTCACATCAGAAACAAATGTGGCTTTGAACGCCGAAGGATATGTGTTTGCAATGGGACAGAAAGGAATTTTAAATTCTTCACAAGGGGGAAGTGTTAGAAACTACGCACAAGACGGAATTACTTCATACACTCCCGGTCCACAGTTGCACGGTGCAGGAGGAGTAATTCACCATGCAGGTGCACAGGTACACATGAATTCAGTTGGCGCCAGCAGTGTATGGGGACCAGGTTGGTTGAAACCAGAGGCCATAGGCATCAAAGTAACAAACGGAGAAATAGATATTGATGATGAGAAACCTTTAAGACCATACAGAGATAGTAAAGACGATAGAGTTGTAGGTGTTGACGAAGACGGAAATGACATTATAGTAAAAGGTGCAGTGCCAAATAAAATTAACAACAAAACGACTGTGTCTGAATTTGTCACGCATGAACCTTATGACAGGCAAAGTAGCACAGCAAGGAAGAAAAAGTATGTGAATGATGTCATAGCAAAAATTAAAGCAGAGAATCCAGATTTGACCTCACAGCAAATTAAAGATATCAAGATACAGTTGTTGAAACAAGAATCTATAACGGCAGTTGCGGACCAATTGGGCAAATTAGTTAAATTAAATGATAAAATAAATCTACCAATTACAGAATTAAAAAACTTGGTCAGTCAAGCACAGAATATCGAATCGCTTATCAAACAGAATATTAAAACGGCGGCAATCAATTTTGTAATGGGATCAATAACCTCACAGGTTTCAAGTTTCATTAACACCAGTGGGTTTAATTTTAAATTTAGCGATAGAAGATTAAAAGAAGAGATAAGATTCATAGGGAAATCGCCTGCGGGTGTAAACGTATATTCATTTAAATACAAGCAGTTGCCTGGTAGGTATATTGGTGTCATGGCGCAGGAAGTGCCGTGGGCACGTCACCTAACAGACACAGGATACTACGCTGTGAATTACAGCAAGGTTGACGTAGAATTTAGGAGATTAAATTAATGGCTTACGGAGACGGAGGTTCAGGAGACAGTTTATCAAACAAGGCAGTAACCTTTAAAGGGTTTAGTTCACGTGCTGATAAACAAAATTTTAAATTATATGATTTTGAAGTTGCCAAACAGGATTTAATCAACAGGCTCAGTGTGAGAAAAGGTGAACGTGTGGAGAATCCTGAATTTGGAACTATAATATATGATGCAATATTCGAACCATTCACTGAAGCACTTAAAGAGGCGATAGTTGAGGATATCACAGCAAACTTAAATGCTGATCCTAGAATTGCGACCGAAGAGATTCTGGTCACTGAAGCGGACAAAGGGATAGCGATTCAAGCCACAATAACCTACGTTCCGCTCAATATCACTGAAAAACTGCGATTCAACTTTGACGAAAATTCGCTTCTACGCCTATCTTAATATACGCACTTAATTTAGTACATAAATATCCATACAAACAGTATGGCCACAACAGATAGACAGAACAGATTACTTGTAGCAGAGGATTGGAGAAAGATCTACCAGGCTTTCCAACAGGCAGATTTCAAATCATATGATTTTGAGACGCTTAGAAGGACCATGGTTGCCTATCTACGTGAGAACTATCCAGACGATTTTAATGACTTTGTTGAAAGTTCAGAGTATGTTGCACTTATAGATCTTATAGCATACATTTCACAGGCTTTAAGTTTCAGAGTGGATTTGAATGCAAGAGAAAACTTTCTTGAAACAGCAGAAAGAAGAAATTCAATTTTAAGACTAGCAAGGTTAATCAACTATAATGCAAGAAGAAATAAACCTGCAACAGGTTTACTTAAAGTAGATTCTATATCAACGACACAAGATGTTTTAGATAGTTCAGGTACAAATTTAGCAAACGCAAATATCATTTGGAATGATTCTGCAAATTCAAACTACAAAGAACAATTCACTGCAATTTTAAATGCGGCAAACCAAACTGGACAACTTTTTGGTAATCCAAGGGAGTCAGACAACATAGGCGGAATAAAAACAGAAGTATACACTTTAAGTTCAAATCAGTTGGACCTTCCTATATACAAATTCCAAAAAGCAGTGGGTGGTGTGTCAAGAAACTTTGAAATTGTACCAAGTACAATTACTGGATCAGACTCTGTATACGAATCTTCACCAGTGCCAGGGACAGGATTGACCTACACATATAGATCAGATGGGTCAGGTGATAGTTCTAATAATACAGGATTTTTCTTCTTGTTTAAACAAGGAACAATGGAGAACCAAGAATTTTCAGTTGATACTGCAATTACTAATTACGTCAAAAGTTTTTCGAATTCTAATATAAATGATACAGATGTATGGCTTTACAAATTAGACCAATTTGGACAACTATCTGAGGCATGGACAAAAGTTCCTTCTTTGTCAGGTAACAATGCAATTTATAATTCATTATCAAAAGCAGAACGGAACACATATAACGTTGTAACAAAAAATAATGACGCAATTGACCTAGTATTTGGAGACGGTAATTTTTCAAATATTCCATTAGGCAGTTTTAGAACATATTATAGAGTAAGTGATAATGACAAATATGCTATTCAGCCTTCGGATCTACAAAGTGTTCAGGCAACAGTGCCTTACACAGATGCCAATGGCGCACAACAAACTTTGACCATCACAATGGGATTGAAAGCAAGTGTGTACAATGCCGCGGCGTCTGAATCTAACGATTCTATAAAAGAAAAAGCGTCTCAGGTATATTACTCTCAGAATAGAATGATCACTGCAGAAGACTACCAAGTTGTACCTTTATCAGCATCACAAGAAATAGTTAAAGTAAGATCTATTAACAGGACTGCATCGGGCATTTCTAGAGCAAAAGAAATATTAGATCCAACAGGCGCATATTCAAATGTTTCAGTATTTGCGGAAGACGGAATATTATATAGAGAGGAGTCGACACAGCAATTTACGTTCTCCTTCAATAATAAAAGCGACATACAGTCTACAATAGATTCATCTGTTGAAGCAAAATTGAAACAAGCATATTCAAGACAATTTTATTATTTAAAATACGGGAGTAAAGACCTAAGCACATTAACATCCACGTGGAATTCAACTACAACTTCTACAAACACAAACACAGGTTATTTTACTTCAGGTGGTGCTTTGGCAATAGGAGATTTTGCAACTTCTAATTACAAATACGCAAAACCAGGTGCATTAATTAAATTTACGTCACCCGACACCAGAGAATTTTTGAACGACACACTTGTCACAGCAGGCACAGACAATGCTCAGGACAGAACATGGGCAAAAATTGGAGCAGTCGTTGGTGATGGGGCAAACAGTGGTACAGGAAATTTAGAATCAGGCGTTGGTCCTGTTACACTCAGTGATATTGTACCAAACGGTGCTGTTGTTAGTTCGGTTATACCTAACTTTACAACTGCATTTTCAAAAGATTTAGAAACAGACTTGTTAGATAGAATTGAAGCATATGAAGAGTTTGGATTAAGGTATGATATTGACACAGAGACATGGAAAGTAATTACAGCAACAAATTTAAGCACTGCCACAGCATTCTCACTTAATAATGCAGGAGACACAACCAGTGCAAACTTAGATGCTAGTTGGTGGTTCAGATTTATAAACGACGGAAATACTTACACAGTCACGTACAGAAAACTTGATTACATTTTTGAATCCGACAAGCAAAATAGATTTCATTATGATGCACAAGACAAGATTTATGATTATAAAACAGGCAAAACTGTTAAAGATACAGTAAGCATTCATAAAACAAATAGTATATTGTCATCAGGAAATAGTGTTGGCTATCCTATTAACTGGCAAGTGGTAGACACAGTAACAGAAGCAGACGGTTTCCAAGATAATAGGAAAGTGAAAATAGGATTCTTTGATGATGACGATGACGGTGTAGTAGATAATCCTGACATATTTGATATCTTTGTAGAACCTGATACAAATATTACAACTAAATTTGTATTTTTTGAAAAGTATATTTCTTATGACAACATTGAAAGATTTAGACCATATGCCGCAACAAATTTTGTTGTTTCACAAAATGAGACAGATATTACATTAAGCTCATCGACTTATTCTAATGGACAATTATTTTACTTTTATGATGATGCAGAAAATGTGATTAAGAAGTACGACTCAACAACCAACACCATTTCTACAACAACAGATTATGTTGCACGAAGAGGTAGAAGTTCAATAAGTTTCCAATACAAACATCATGCAGGACAAGGAACAAGGATCGATCCTAGTGTGTCAAACATTGTAGACGTGTACATGCTTGAAAGAACTTACGACAACTTATATAGAATATGGTTGCAAGACGGTGGAGCCAAACCAAATCCATCTACTTCAGATCAACTTAGAATTGCCTATTCTGGAGTCTTAAACCCATTAAAATCTTTATCAGATCAGATTGTTTACCATCCAGTAAAATACAAAATACTATTTGGTTCAAACGCAGATGAAGAATTACAGGCAACCTTCAAAGTTGTCAAGAATCCCAAAACTAATGTTACAGATGCTGTAATTAAAACGAGAGTAATAGCCGCAATCAATGAATTTTTTGCTTTAGATAATTGGGATTTTGGAGATACTTTTTATTTTACAGAACTAGCCGCTTACGTACACAACCAACTGGCTCCGGACCTACTGACAGCAGTAATAGTACCGAACCAGTCAGGACAGGGTTTTGGGTCTCTGTTCCAGATCAATTCAGCGGCAGACGAAATTTTCATCAGTGGGGCCACCGTTGATGATGTAGCAATTATTAGTGCATTAGGAGCCAACCAATTGGTGGCATCCGGATCAGTTGTTACTTCAACAGCAACCACGACATCAAACACGACAACAGGATCAGCAGTGTCAGGCTCTACTACAACAGGATCCGGTTCAGGTACCGGCAGTAGTGGGGCAGGATACTAATGGCAGACAATCCAACAAACTCTTTAACAAATAACGAAATCGTAAAACAAGGTAGTAACGAGTTTAGGCGAACAGTACAACATTTACCTGCATTCTATAGAACAGATACGAACCAAAGATTCTTATCAAGCACTTTAGATCCATTGGTACAAAAGGGTAAACTAGAAAGACTTGATGGATATATTGGAAGACAAGATGCATACACAAGACAGGCTACAGATAGATATCTTACAGCAACAAGCAGAGACAGATTCGCTTATCAATTAGAACCAGCGGTAACTTATACAGACAAGGACACAACATCAGTAAATCCTGAGGATCAGGTTAAGTTCACAGCAACTTATGATGATTACATCAACCAATTGAAATATCTAGGAGGCAACATCAACAATCATGATAGGCTTAATAAAGAGACAGTATACAGTTGGAATCCTGCTATTGATTATGACAAATTAATCAATTATAGAGAATATTATTGGATACCAGAAGGACCAGGATCTGTTGAAATAGATTCTGTTGGACCGTCTGCAGTTGTAGAATACAAAGTTGCTAATTTGGCTAAAGGTGCATACAATTTTACGCACCGAGAAAATGAAAACAATCCAAGTTTAACATTATACCGAGGCAACACATATAAATTTAGTGTAGACGCAAAAGGACATCCTTTTTGGATAATGACAGAACCTTATAAGGATGGGTCAACAAATTTGTTCTATACCTCAGGCGTGACCAACGCTGGTACTGATTATGGTACCGTTACATTTACTGTGCCAACCGATGCACCGGATACACTTTATTATCAGTGCGGCAATCACGATGCCATGTATGGCATATTACAAATTAAAGATGCCACGAGCACCACATCAATTAATGTTGAGAACGATATAGTAGGTGTAAAAAATTACAGTCTTAGAACATTTAATCTTTCAAACGGAATGAAGATTAAATTTAAAAATAGTCTTGTACCAACAGGTTATCAAAACAAAGAATATTACGTAGAAGGTGTTGGTGATGCAATAACATTGACAGATGTTGAGGATTTGATTACTCCAGGCAGTTATGCTACGGAGACAACGATACTATACGACACAGTAGCGTATGACTCAAGACCATATGCTAAATCGTATTACACACCTGATAGCAAAGATTACATAACAATTAAAAGAGATTCTATTGATCAAAACGCTTGGTCCAGATATAATAGATGGTTTCACAAGTCGGTCATAGAAGAGACAGCGAGGGTAAGTGGATTTACTCCGGTCCTAAACGAGGATGACAGAGCAAAAAGGCCAATTATAGAATTTGATTCAGGATTAGAACTTTATAATCACGGCACTGTTGCTAAAAGATCTGTTACATTATATGATACAGTAACAAAAGACGCTTTCAGCGAAGTTGTGAAACAGACAGGTTACATTGTTGACGGCCTCGCACTGGCAAACGGAATGAGAGTTGTGTTTGCCGCTGACACAGATCCAATTGTAAAGAATAAGATTTATGATGTAAGTTTTGTTACAGCAGGTGATTCAACACAGGTGATAGCACTTACCGAAGCATCTGATTCAACACCAGCAAACAATGATTCTATTTTTATTGAATTTGGTACAGTAAATCAAGGTAAAACTTTTTACTATGATTCAACAACAGAAACTTTTGAAGAGTCTCAACAAAAAACAGGAGTCAACCAACAACCATTGTTTAATGTATTCGATGATGACCATACATCTTTTTCAAATAAGACAACTTATCCTAATTCAACATTCGAGGGTGCAAAAGTTTTTGCATTTGCGACATCTGATAGTGCAACGACAGACACGGTACTAGGGATTAAAGTAAAATACAACACCATTAACAATGTTGGAGATATAGTGTTCGAGTCAGATCACACATCAGGTACCTTTACTTACAAAACTGGCACAACAACAGTCACAAAAAATTTAGCCGAAGGACATCTGCACTACACCACAGGCAGTAACACACATAATTCCAAAGGTTCTTGGATCAAAAGATCAAGCGAAAGCAAACAGAGGGTGATAAGGACATTTGTAGCCGACGAGACAGAAAAACAATTATTTCCAATCGATTTTTATGAGAATTCGGCGTCGTTGACAGATCTCACACTGACAGTAAATGTTAACGGTGTAAGAAAAACTGTAGACACAGATTACACATTGGCCGATGGCACAGTAAACAAATATATCAAATTTACAAAAGCACTTGAATTAAATGACAGAATCAAAATTGCTGTACATAGTACCGCTGACAAGGTAGAATCAAAAGGGATCTATGAGATACCAGAAAATCTAGAAACAAACGGACTTAATAAAGTCATTGGAACATTTACATATGGCCAAGTGTTAAGCCACGTGCAAAACATATTTGACCGAAACCCAGAACTAACAGGGTCTGTGCCTGGTACAACAAATTTACGCGATAATCCAGACGCAAGGTTGAAAGGCGGAACAATACAACAACACGAAGGTTCTCTTGTCCCTGCAATGTTTGGACTCGTAGATCAAGATTCTAACTTTATTACTGCACTAGATTTTGCTAATCAAGAATACGAAAAATGGTATGACGCTTTTTTAACTCATGCAGTTGGAACAGCATATGAAGGCGTAGCCGCTGACAGAGTAGATGAGATTATTTCTGCAATCACAGTAGGTAAAAATAGTTCTTCTCCGTTTTTCTATGAGGACATGCTAGGATACGGAGAAAACGTATCTACTAGAAATTACACAGTACAAGGTTCGTCTCAGACAGACTATGCTTTAGACACACAGTTTGACATTAACACCACTAGTAATAGAGCGATATATGTTTATCTTAATGATGTGCAGTTATTAGTTGGACAAGACTACACTTTCAGCACAACAGACGACAGTGTTAGCATATCAAAAACACTAGCGGAAGGTGACAAAATTGTAATTAAAGATTACCCAGACACAACAGGAAGTTATATGCCTGTGTCACCTACTAAACTAGGTATGTATCCTAAATTCAAACCAGAGACTTTCACAGACGACACGTATATAACAAATCAAAATGTAATAAGGAAACACGATGGATCTATAATCAAGGCATATGGAGATGAAAGAGATGATATAATTCTTGAATTAGAAAAAAGGATTTATAACAATCTAAAGACAGCGTATGATTCTTCAGTTCTAAAAATACAAGATGTAGTACCTAGTGTTTTTACAGCAACAGATTACACTTTAACTGAAATAGATAATGTAATATCTCCTGATTTCTATCTATGGGCAGGACGAAACAGTGTCCAGTATATCAATAATTCTACTTTTAGTGAAGGGTCTCCTTTCACTTACAACTACGCAAGGTCAACAGATCGGATTAAAGGTGAAAAACTACCAGGTTACTGGAGAGCGATATACAAATATTTTTATGACACAGATGCACCTCATGTCAGACCATGGGAAATGTTAGGTCATGCAGAGAAGCCTACAGATTGGGATACAACATATGGAACTGCACCTTACACTTCAGGCAACGATATATTGTGGAACGCAATAGCATCAGAGACAGGTAGATTCTCAAAACCAAGTATTAAAAAATATCTACCGGTTGATGCATCAGGAAATTTATTAGATCCTATAGCCGCAGGACTTGTTGATAATTTTGATATTCCAGGCAGACAGGCATCATGGAAGTTTGGAGATCAATCACCGGCAGAAACTGCATGGAGAAGGTCATCTGCTTTTCCATTTACAGCAATAAAAATTTTAGCATTAAGTAAACCAGCAAAATTTTTTGATGTTATGTTTGACCCATCAAGAGTAAAAACAAATTCTGCTGGAAACAAAGTTAATAAAGATACAGGCATACGAAACACTTTAGCAACATCCAAATATCATTTGGAGACATCAACCGATACGACAACAGATGTAACAACAAGATATCAAACTGCAGGCTATCAGCCATACATAGTAAACTATTTGATATCTCGTAATTTAGATCCTAAAACATTTTACTATGACAAGATGAAAGCATTGGATATTCAACTTGCTTATAAATTAGGTGGCTTTACAGACAAGGATAATGTTAAAATACTTACAGATTCAGTTTCTCCAGGATCAACATCAGGATCAAAATTTATTCCGGATGAAAATTTTAAAGTATTATTTAGAACTAGTAATCCTGTTGATAGTTTTTATTATTCCGGCGTATTGATAGAAAAAAACACAGATAAATCTAGTGATGGGTCAAGCCTATTAGGAGGATATAAAGTCCTTGGATATTCGACTACAAAACCTTATTTCAATTTCAATTATCCTGTGAAGACAAGCACAGCAACAGGTGTATCTGTTGAAGGTTCACAATCAGTACAACAGTTTAGTGTCTATCAACAACAAACACAGACAATACCTTATGGCTATGTATTTGATACCCTACAGGATGTAACGGACTTTATGTTTGGTTATGGACATTGGTTGGAATCACAAGGTTTTAAATTTAATAAATTTTCAAATGAATTAAAAGAAACTTTGAACTGGGCAAACGCAGTGAGAGAATTTTTATACTGGACGACACAGGAATGGGCACCTGGTTCTGCAGTAACAGTTTCGCCTGCCGCTGACGGTTTTGAATTAGATACTAGCAATTCAATTGTTGGCAAGTTAAGAAACCTAGCAGGAGATTATTCACTACTAGATGCCGGTGGAAGGAAAATAGACATAAGGCAAATTTCAACAAAGAGAATAGGAAAAACTTTTGAAATAAGCATTAAATCCGATGACGTTGGATTATATAACGTTGCACTGAACACAGTACAGAAGGAACATATGTTATTGTTTGATAACAAAACAGTTTTCTCTGATGTAATATATGAACCAGTGACAGGTTTTAGGCAACAAAGGTTGAAAGTTGTTGGTTGGAAAACCGGCGGCTGGAATGGCGATTACTATGCTCCAGGTTTTATGTTTGATGCCGCTCAGGTAACATATTGGACCGCAAACACTGATTACAGGATAGGGGAAGCAGTTGAGTACCAAGGTAAGTTTTATGTGGCAAAAGTAAATCATAACTCTGGCAAATCTTTTGTTTCAGAAAGTTGGACAATAAAAGATAATAAACCAGCACCACAACTGATACCTAACTTTGATTACAAACTTGCACAGTTTAACGATTTTTATAATCTCGAAACAAATAACTTTGATGAATCACAACAACAATTGGCGCAGAGATTGATAGGATATCAGTCTAGAGATTATTTAGAAAATTTATTTGTAAATGATGTATCACAATACAAATTCTATCAAGGATATATTAGAGAAAAAGGAACAAAAAATGCAATTGATAAAATTTTAAAGGCCAAATATGAGAATGAAGATATTGACCTAGAACTATTCCAGGAATGGATGATAAGGGCAGGATCGTTTGGAAATACAGATTCTATAGAAAATATACAGATAGCATTGAAAGACAACGAGATTACTGCAAATCCTCAGAGTATTGAACTATTAGATGGATCGAATGATACTGTGTCGTACTCAAGATCAGACTCAGTTGTAAAAGATAATTTTTACCATAAGCCTGTAGAATATACAGCGGCCAATACATTCCATAGATTAGATTATTCAAAGGAAGGCGTGGATAGAGATGTCACTCAATTTTACAAAACTGCAGGGTATCCTCAATTAACACAGGTACAACACACAGCATTTGATATCACAGATATCTTTAAACTAGATGTGAATGCAATTACAGGAAATGATTTGATTTGGGTTGCAAACAAAAGCAATAAGGACTGGGACGTTCTTAGAATGACTACCTTACCTATTAAGATAGCAACTCTACAGAGCATTAATGATGCCACACAATTAGAAATTACATTTACTGGTTCTCACGAATTATCAGCAGGCAGTCTAACAAGTGAAGCAGATTATTTTGCGATCAATAATAGTCAAGAAACAACAATGAATAGGGTATACCAAGTAGGGTCGGTTCCGGATCACAAGACAGTCATTATAGATTACGATGGCAACACCGCATTTATACCTAATCTCGAGGACGGATCAACTGCTGACTCATATGGAAATGTACAAAAATTTGTTTCTGTGCGTTTAAGTTCGATGGACAATGTTAATGATAGGCTTAATTTTGCAGAATACAAGGATAAAAATGATGCCATAGAACTTGAGGGTGACAAAGTTTTTGCCGACGCAGACAGTTCTGGTTTATGGCGTGTATATGAGAAACAAGATCCTTACACTACAACCTTGGTACTTTCACCTGATTCGTCTACGGCTGATCAAGAGTTTGGACACAGAATAGTTGGACGTAATGATGGAAGAACAGTGATTGTATCTGCCCCAGGCAAAGGTCAAGGAGAACTGCATTTCTTGTTTAGAAGTTCAAGTGCCGCTGGCACTTTGCTTGAAACACAAGGTACAGGAACGATGACGGAGAATGATGACAACACCAGCAGGTTAGGTGAATCTCTGTCAATGAGTACAGATGAAAACTTTGTGGTGGCGGGTGCTCCTTATACTAACACAATAGGATTAGACGGAAGCACAAGACAATTGAATGCAGGTTTGATCAAAGTGTATGTGTGGGATCCAAGTAGTTTCAAATATGGAATACTTAACACAATCTCCCCACCAACCGATGGGTCAACTGCTAACGAGAACCTAAACTTTGGTTGGGCACACAAGATATCTGAGCCAGGTGTTGGATCAGTAAGAACAACTGCAGACAAATATTTGTTTGTATCTGCCCCGGGTCACATGAGTGACACAGGAAGAGTATATATGTACAAATGGGGAATAGGTGCAGACGGATCAACGTATGACACTTGGACACAAGATTACAGTTTAGATGCACCAGATGGTGGGTCAGGACAGAGGTTCGGACACAGTATTTCCGCAAATGACAATGGCGATATTCTAGCAGTCAGTTCACTTGCTCCAGGTAATGCAGGTAAAGTAGAGATATTCATAAAAACTTCACAAAGCAATGACGGAAGCACACAAAACTCATTTACTTTAGCACAGACTATTACTGGAGTGACTAGTGATGGATCAAGTATTAACTCTGCCTTTGGTCAATCTCTGGCCATGAGCAAGGATGGCACTACACTTATTATTGGTGCCCCTGGCGTAGACGGTGCAGAAAATCCTGACAGCGGTGCAGTCTATTATTACAAGTGGAATGCTGATGGTTCAACAAACACATTCACATTACAGCAAACAATTTCATCACCGGATTCACAAACAAATATGAAATTTGGTTCTAGTTTAGATATAAACCAAGCAGGAAACAGGATTATTATAGGTGCGGAAAATTTTGCTAATGCCAGAGAGATGAAGTTTGATTCAGGTGAAACAACATTTGACTTACAGGACACTAACGTAGTTGACCTTAACACCGGGTCGGGCGGCGCATACACAGCCACAATGTACAATACAAAATTTGTTATAGATGACAGATTGATCAATGACAACGTGACCGAAAATGACGATTTTGGACGAGGTGTGTGTATGCTTGACAACATGGCGTTGGTAGGCGCACCAGACGACGACGGAAACATAGGATCAGATGGTAGCACTAAAATTGTAAATGACGGTACTGTCACTTGTTTTGATGTAACAACAAGTGGAGAGTATGCATGGAAAAATTTAGTCACTGAAACAGCATTAATGGATATTACAAAATTAGGACAAGTATTTGAGTTTGACAAGGGCAATAAACAAATTAGAAATCATTATGAATTGTACGATCCAATCAAAGGCCGTATACTAGGTGTGGCAGACAGAGAGATCAACATTAAAACCACATGGGATCCAGCCTTTTATAATTTTGGCACAGATACTAATAGCAAATATCCATGGGCGGAAGAGCATATTGGTGAAGTATGGTGGGATCTTTCTAAGGTGAAATGGTTATGGTACGAGCAGGACACACAGGAATACAAGGTCAATAACTGGGGTAAACTTTTCCCAGGTTCCAGCATTGACATATATGAATGGACGGAATCAACAGTTCCACCTAGTCAATATAACATCAGACAAATCGGAGGCACAGCACTGCACGGTGATGACTCCAAATACACAGTTGTACAAAAATACAATTCAAGATTAGATCAAAATGTAAATGTATACTATTTCTGGGTCAAAGATAAAAACATTGTCCCAACAAATTCAACAGTCAGTAGGAAGAACAGTGTTTCGTTTGTTGCCAACCTAATTACAAATCCAAAATTATTTTCATACAAATATTACTCTATTACTGATACCAATAAGTTTTTATTAAACAATGTCGCAGGTCTAGTCAACGATAACATTATATTAAATGTTGATACTAGGACAACAAATTTTGATGGTGACGCACATTCTGTTTGGTCATTAGCACGTGAGGGAGACAAGGATTACAGGCCAAGCAAACAGATCGAACAAAAATGGTGGGATTCGTTAATAGGTAAAAACGACACCGGCGATATGGTGCCTGACATAGATCTTCCAATTAATGAACGTTATGGAAATAATGTTCGACCTAGACAGAGTTGGTACGTTGATAGATATGCCGCACTGAAAGAAATAATTGATTATGCTAATAGTGTTCTGAAGAAAGAACAACTGGTTGGAAAAATAAATTTATCAAACTTAGATGCCAAACAGCCGGAGCCTACTGTTGGTAGCCTTGAATATGATGCGGCCGTTGACACTTACGCCGAACTTACATATATTAATACCGCAGATATATCAGGTTCTGTAAAATACCTTGTACGTAATGACGAAACAGCAAATGGATATTGGGCAATATATACCTGGGATGGTACGGAATGGTCAAGAACAAAGTTACAAACTTACAACACATCAGCATACTGGAGTTACACAGACTGGTATGAAGTGGATGGCGACATGATCCATGATAAAAATACCAAAATAGATAAACAGGTGTCGTACCAATATGAACTTGACAGTCTTGATATTGCGATAGGTAAACACGTCAAAGTCACAAACGCAGACACAGGTGGATGGAAACTGTTTATGAAGACATCAACAGGATGGTCGAATGTTGGTACAGAGAACGGTACAATAAGACTGTCTACAAAGTTATATGATTATACACAGGACGCAACAGGATTTGCCGGACCAGATAACTTTGATGATAATTTCTTTGATCAAGAGCCAAGTGTAGAAACTAGGAAAGTTTTTACAGCGTTGAGAGATGATTTATTCATAAACGACTTGGCAGTAGAGTACAACACATTATTTTTCACTGGATTAAGAAAAGTTTTAGAAGAACAAACTTATGTAGATTGGATGTTCAAAACATCATTCATAAATGCAAAAAACTCTGTGAGAACTCTAGACCAAAGGAAAACATACACAATAGGCACAGATTCATGGATAGAAAGTTTTATAAATGAAGTAAAACCTTTCCACACAAAACTGCGTGAATACAAACTTGGATACAAAGGCACAGACACACAAGACGGAATATTTTCTGACTTTGACAATCCAACTTTTTATGATGCAAGTACAGGTAAAATCAGATCTTTGAACGTATCAAGTGATACAAGTAAACTTACAGAATATCCATGGCAGATGTGGAATGACTATCACAAAAAATATGTTAAATCAATTACAGTAACGTCAGGTGGATCTGGATATGAAGTTGCACCTACTGTAACTATTTTGGGAGGCACCACAGGCTCGACGGGACCTTTCCAATTACAAGCAACCAGTACTTCTGGCGCAACTAGTGGCTCATTCGGATATTATTATCCTTTGTTCACTAGCAAGTCGCAGGCAGAAATTTACGATGCACAAAATGGAGGATCAGGCACAACAAGATCCTACACATTCAACGGTTACACAGGAACATTTTATGGTCCTTCAGCATCAGTAAGTGAAGCACAGTCGAGCAAAGACGGTCAATACAAGATGTACGTGACACCATCGACAACTGCGGCAACTGCCACTGCCATTGTGCAAGGCGGTGCAGTCACAAAAATTAATCTTACAGGCGTTGGTGCCAACTATACAGCGACTCCAACGGTTATGCTTACTGGTGGTAAGACAGACGGGACCACACCAACAGACACTGCCAAAGCATATGCTAACCTAGACAACGATCTAGTCAGGGACTTTGACACCACAATTAAATTTGACAGGGTGTCAAGCACTTCTCGTGTGATCGATTGGGCGGCATCAACAGCATACGCTTACAATGATTTATTAAGATATAACAATGAATTATACAAAGTTACAAAAGCATTTACATCAACAACGGATTTCGATGACAATGTAAACAATGTGTACAAAGTTTACGGTGATGAGACTGGACTTACAGCGGCAGATAGGACAAAAGGTTTCTATACGCCAGGATCAGGTATGCCAGGTAATGAACTTGATCAAGTCATGACAGGCGTTGACTATGGTGGAACGATGGTTACAGGATTACTATTCTCGCAAGAGGCAGGATGGGACAAGGCGGGATGGTATGACTTCCCATGGGACAACTATGGAGATTCAAGGGTCAAGGCTTTCAGGGCAGATGGCTCAACAGCAGTTTACACTTTTGATACTGCACCAGCAACCACAGATGTTTATCAGGTGTATGTCACACAAGATGATAGCACAAGAAAGAAACTTACTGATGTAATTAGAGGTGATGGCTCCACAACGGCATTCACAATAAGTGAGATAGTGGAAGAAAACGCATTGATTGAATTCATCCCTTTTGATGATGACGGTGTGCTTACCCCAACAGATGACAGAACACTGGATTCAATAGTTAAAGGTGGATTGTTCACTTCTGCACTTGGTCATGCGCCAAGCGACATATTACTTGAAGGAGACGGATTCGTTACACCTGACACGAGTTACGCACCAGAAGAAGTACTTCCGGGACAAATGTTTGACACAGTTGACATTAAGGTTTACACGTCACCGGAATCGGGTGTGCCTTTTATAAGTGAATTGAATTACACAGGTGACGGTACAGAAACAACATTTAGTATAGGAGATTTTCCAGGATCACTAGGATCAGTGACCGTTGCTGTTGATGGAGTGGTTCAAAAATTGACAACGAATTACACAATAAATGTTGCTAACAAAACAATTACATTCACGTCTGCACCAGCAAACAATAGTAAAATATCTACTAAGGTATTTGCAATATCAGGAGAGAATTACAGAGTGTTGAATACTTTCACTGGTGATGGTAACACAAAAGTTTACACGACATCAACAAGAGGTCAATTTAATTTAGATTCAACTATGGACGCAGGCATTTACATCACAATTGATGGCGTGCCTACGACGAATTTCACAACTACAACTACAAACAACAACATTACTGTAACGTTCAACACTGCTCCTGCAAATAATACCTACATACAAATTGCTGGATTCCAAACTTCAAGCACAACAACAAGAAGTTTTGCTAGTGTGAGAAATCAAGAAATAACTTATGCAAGTGGCACTAACAGGTATGCTTTGACATATCCA
>MDTG01432311.1_pt1 | contig 21038 bp, 13 predicted proteins | sample 811421 | NCBI WGS metagenome assembly MDTG01 (sample SAMN05326645, study PRJNA326480) | marine metagenome | isolation source: seawater | place: Pacific Ocean: South East | collected 2011
CCACGGAGCCGCGTTCGTGTACCGACGAAGAACCGACCCGTGTGACGCGACCAAAGGTCGCGCCGAGGGCCCCACGGGCCCGCTGGTAAGCCAAGAAACCGCGAGCGCAGCGAGCGGAAACCGCCGCTTCGGGTGGCGCGAGGGGCGGATCATGCGCATAGCAAGGGACTGCTCATGCCTTCCCCTTCCGATCTCCCCTCCGAGACTGCTGGCGCGTTCGACGCCTTCGGCTTCGACCCGCGCATCGTCCACGCCCTCGGGGCGATCGGCTTCGACGCACCCACCCCCATCCAGGCCGAGGCCATGCCGCCCCTCCTCGAGGGCCGCGACGTCATCGGTCGCGCCCGCACGGGCTCCGGCAAGACCGCCGCCTTCGGCCTCCCGCTCCTCCAGCGCGTGGTCGCGACGGCGCGCCCCGACTCGGACGGCGTCCGCGCTCTGGTCCTCACGCCCACCCGCGAGCTCGCCCTCCAGGTGACGAAGGCGCTCCGCTCCTTCGCCGAGGGCCTCCCCATCGAGATGGTCACGGTCTACGGCGGCGCCGCCTACGGCCCGCAGCTCAAGGCCCTCCGCCGCGGCGTCCCCATCGTCGTCGGCACGCCCGGCCGCGTCCTCGACCACGTCGAGCGCGGCACCCTGGACCTCTCCGCCCTCGAGCTCCTCGTCCTCGACGAGGCCGACGAGATGCTCCGCATGGGCTTCTTCGAGGACGTCGAGCGGGTCTTCGAGCGCGCCCCGGACTCGCGCCAGGTGGCCCTCTTCTCGGCCACCATGCCGCCCCCCATCCAGGCCGTCGCCGAGAACCGCCTCCCGGATCCGATCGAGGTCCAGGTCGAGGACTCGGCCCTCAGCGTCGACCACATCGAGCAGCGCGGCATCCTCGTCCCCGAGCGCCACAAGCTCGACGCCCTCGAGCGCCTCCTCGCCGCCGAGCCCCTCACGGGCGCCATCGTCTTCTGCCGGACGCGCGCCGGCTGCGCCGAGACGGCCGACGCCCTCGCCAAGCGCGGCCTCTCCGTCGACGCGCTCCACGGCGACCTCAACCAGGCCGCCCGCGAGCGCGTGCTCATGCGCTTCCGCGCCGGGCGCCTGCAGGTCGTCGTCGCCACCGACGTCGCCGCCCGCGGCATCGACGTGGACACGGTCAGCCACGTCATCAACTACGACCTCCCGCCCGCGCCGGAGGAGTACGTGCACCGCATCGGGCGCACGGGTCGCGCCGGCCGCGACGGCGTCGCCATCAGCCTCGTCACCCCGCGCGAGCGGGGCCGCCTCCGCTTCTTCCAGAAGAAGCTCGGCGTCACCATCGCCAAGGTCGACCCGCCCTCGGACGCCGCCATCGCCCGCGCCGAGCGCGCGCGCCTCGTCGCGCGCCTGGCCGAGCACCTCGACGCGCCCCTGCCGGGCGTGGACGAGCTCCTCGGCGCGCTCCCCGAGGGCGCCGACGCCCGGCAGATCGCGGCGGCGGCGCTCTCGCTCCTCGCCGAGAAGGAGAACGTGACGCTCGGCGGCGAGCTCGACGAGACCCCGCCCCGCTGGGCGAGCAAGGCGCCGCGCGACCGGGGCCCGCGCGATCACGGCGGGTCGGCGCGCTTCGACGCCGCCTCGGGCGACGAGCTCGACCTCTTCCTCCCCGTCGGCAAGCGCCGCGGCGTGCGCCCCGGCGACCTCGTCGGCGCCCTCACGGGCGACGCCGGGATCCCCGGCAGCACCATCGGCCGCGTCACGATCCTCGATCACAAGAGCTTCGTCCGCATCGCCCGCGAGGCCGCCGAGCACGTGCTCGCGACCTCGCCGCAGATCCAGGTCCGGGGCCGCATGGTGCCCGTCGCCAAGGCGCGACCCCGCTCCGTTCCGGACCGCCCCCGCCGCCCCAAGGGGCGCGGCAAGCCGTTCCGGGGCCCCTCGCGCAAGCCCAAGGGCCGGCGCAAGGGCCGCGGCTGAGCGTCCCGCCGGGCTCGGGCGCGCCCCCCTTTCGCCCTCCCATCGGGCGGCGTTAGGGTGTCCTCCAGGACGGCGTCGCCCGGCTTCGGCGGCGTCCTCATGCTATGCCTATGCACGCGGGCGGGGCGCATGCGGCGTCCCGAGCCCCGCATCACCAAGAGAAAGCAACGAGATTTGTACGTAGACCGCCACTCCCAGTCCTCCCCGAGTCCCTTCTCCACGCGCCCCGGGAGCCAGCGATGAGCAGCCCCGAGAAGCGCGCCCGCGAGAAGAAGAAGCAGCAGAAGAAGCGCGAGAAGGCCATGCGCCGCCGCGAGCGCCGCGAGATGGGCCCCTCGGAGCCCGAGATCGTCTCCGCCGAAGAGGTCGCCGGTGACCTCCGGTCGATCGAGGCGGTCATGGCGGACCTCCAGGGCGGCGGTGGCACGTCGCGCGCGGCTGCACCCATCCCCGCGAAGCTCTTCGTCGGCAGCCTGAGCTGGGACACGACCACCGAGGGCCTCCGCAAGGCCTTCGAAGCCTTCGGCGAGGTCTCGGACGCGGTCGTCATCGAAGACCGCGACACGGGCCGCAGCCGCGGCTTCGGCTTCGTGACGATGGCCGACCGCAAGGACGCCTCGAAGGCCATCGACGCGATGGACGGCAGCGAGCTCGACGGCCGCACCATCGTCGTGAACGTCGCGACCGAGCGCCGCTGAAGCGTCTTCGGAGTCAGCCCTCGAGCAGCCCCGGATGCTGCTCGGGGGCTTTTTCCGTCCGGGCCCTTTCCGCCCGGGCTCTCTCCCTCAGGGCTTCTTCTGTGCGGGCTTCCTCGCGACGCCTCGCAGGACGTAGGAGGCGACCTTCGGGAAGCCGCGGTGGCGCGCGGAGAGCGAGGTGATCTCGAAGCCGGCGGCTCGCACGGACTCCGCGATCGGCACGTCCAGCCGGCAGCCGCCGGCGAAGGGCGTGTAGAAGGGGTTGATGCGCGCCTGGCGCCGCGCGACGGCGGGCTCGTCCGAGCGGCCGTGCTCGAGGAAGTGGAGCTCCGCGCCCGGCTTCAACACGCGCCAGAGCTCGTCGAGGGCCTTCCCGAGATCGGGGATGGAGCACATCGTGAACGTGCTCAGGGCGCCGTCCATCGAGGCGTCCGCGAGCGGCAGGCGCTGCCCGTCGAGCCCCACGAACTCCACGTCCACGGGGGAGCGCGCGATGAGCTCGCCGGCCATGCGCCGCCCGGTCTGGTCCGGGTCCACGGCGTGCAGCCGTTCCACCTCGGGGGGCAGCGCCGGCAGGTTCAGCCCCGAGCCGAAGCCGATCTCGACGACGTCCCCGTGGAGCCCCGCGGTCGTCTTCTTCCGCAGCGCGAAGATCTCGGGCCGATCGAGCAGCCACTTCGTGATCCGCGGCAACACCTCGCGGTCGTAGACATTCATCGCGCGCATCCTACCCCGCCCCCGCCGCCGCTCCCTCACTCCCGCGCCCTTCCGGAGGGAGACAGGAGCATCTCGCACCCCGGGCGCGCGGCGGGGGCGAGGTCGCGCAGCAAAGGGGCAGGGCGCCGACGGGGCCGAAGGGGGCCGGGGAACCGATGCGGGGCGCGACGCCCGTGAGCCCCGCCGCGCCGCCGTCCCCGCATGCCCGAGTTCCCCGACCCCCATCGCCGCCTCACTGCGAAGCCCTCCGGCCCGCGCGACCTCGTCCCCGGCCTCCCCAAAGCGCCCGAGCCCCCTCCCGACCCCCGCGGCGCGGCCCCGCCGCGCCGCCCCGCCGCGCCGCTCAGCGGAGCGCGCTGCGGAGCTGCCCCCGGCGGTGCCGGAAGCCCACCAGGATCATCCCGCCGCGGTACTCGAGCCCGGCGTCCCGTGCGTGGAACACCGAGAAGCCGAGGACGAAGTGGCGCGCCGTCGCCCAGCGGAGCCCGGCCCGCCCGAAGAGCAGCTCCGGCGCGTCCTGGGCCCAGTCGAGGTGCACGCCCAGCTCGACCCGATGTCCGTCGCGCGCGAAGAGCGGCACGCCGAGCCCGGTCCGCAGGAGCCAGCCGCCGCCCTCGTCGTGGTCGCTCCAGAATCCCCCGCCGAGCGACCCCTCGAGCCGCAGCCCGTCCGCCGCGCCGAGGCGCAGATAGCCGCCCACGTACATCGTCGTCGGGACCACGGCCCCCGCGCTCTCGCTCGCGTCGGCCTGCCCGTGGGCCGCGTCGTAGCTCGCCCCGAGCGCGACCCAGCGCGAATCCCAGCCCGCGCGCCCCGAGACGATCACGATCGAGTGGGGCGCCCCGCCGACCATGCCCGTCCCGTCGATGGACAGAAAGAGCGGCCAGGTGCTGTTCCAGCGGAGGTCCCCGCCGACCACGGCGCGCCGCTGCGTGCTGTCCACGTCGAAGCCGAAGCCCGCCCCGAGCACGCCCTCCGTGCACCCCGCGCAGCGCCGCGGCGCAATGACGTCGGTCCAGTCCGCCCGCGCGCCCGGCGCGAGGGCGAACACGGCCGAGAAGGCGACGGCGACGATCCCCGAGCGCATGGCCCACCGCGGAGCACGAAACGCACCAGCGCCCCGGCGCATCCCCCGCGCGCCCGCGCTCCACCCGGAGCTCTTCGCAGCGCCGTTCATGGCGCCAACCTTGCGCCGCCCCGCGCACGACCTGCACGTCGCCGATGGGAGCACGTCGTGGCCCTCCGCGGCGCGCCGGCGCCGAGAGGCCCGGAGCACGGCCCGTGCGAGGCCGAGCACGAGGACGCGCCCCTTCCGCGAGAACCCGCGGACTTCACCCGAGCGGTCGGCCGGGGGCCGGTCCCTAGCGGTACGCCCACAGCACCTGGTCCGACGTCACCGCGCCCCGGTCCACCACCAGGTGCTGGTAGGCGCCCTGGAGCTGCACGTCCGTCGCGTGCCGGCCGAACTGCGTGTAGAGGAAGTGGCTCAGCTCGCCGACCGTGAGCACCCGATCGCGCGGCGACATGTCCGCGTCCCCGGAGACCGCCAGCCGGATGAAGTGGCTCAGGTAGCCGCCCGCCTGGAACTGCCCCGCGACGGCGCTGAGCACGTCCTCCTCCGACGAGAAGAAGCCCACGCGCCCGGGCCGCGTGATCAGGTCCTTCGCGAAGCCGCCGCTGAAGCAGGCGTCGAGCGCGACCACCGACACCCGCGCCCGCACCGGATCGAAGAGCGTCGCCAGGTCGTTGTCGAGCACGGGGCCGTCGTGCAGCACCAGGTACTCGTCGGTTCCGTCGATCTCCCGCGGGTCCGAGCTCCCCTGCGTCTGCCCGCCGTGGCCGGAGTAGAAGAAGACGAAGATGTCCTCGGGCCCCATCTCTCCGGCGAAGCGCTGCATGGCGTCGCGCATGTTCTGCCGGTTCGCCTGCGCGTCCGTGAGCACGACCTGGTTCGCCTCCTGGAGCAGGCCCGCCTCGCGGAGCGTCTCGGCCAGCTTGATGGCGTCGTTCGCGCACTCGGGCAGGTCGCCCACGCCGTCCGGGTAGTCGGTGATCCCGGCGAAGAGCCCGAAGACGCGCCCGCCCTCGCTCCCCCCGCTCCCGGCGCTCCCGCCCGCACCGCTCGGCCGGGGCACGGCCTGGCCGGCGCCGAAGCTCAGCTCGTAGGCGCCCGTCTCACCGGGTCGGTAGCTGGTGGCGAGGATGCGGTAGGTGCCCGCCTCGGCCGCCGGGATGTCCACGCCGGCGTTCCGCGTCTGCGGCGTGAGGTCGTCGTTGTCGAGCTGCCGGCCGCTCGGCGTGCGCACGATCAGGTAGGGGTCGAGGGCGCTCGAGGCGAGCCGGATCTGCACCGACTGGCCGGCCTGGAAGCTCCGGCTGTAGGCGTCCGCGAACTCGCCGCTGTCGAGCGTCTGATCCCCCTGCGCCAGCTCGCCGCGCACCATGTCGCCGGTCGCCGGCTGGGCCTCCGCCTGGGGCGCCGGGGCCGGGGAGGGCGCCGCCGCGCCACCGCCCGCCCCGTCGCTCACGACCAGCTGATAGGGCCCCTGCTCGCCGGGGCGGTAGCTGGTCACCGTGACCTGGTAGGCGCCGGCCTGCTGGGCGACGAGATCGATGCGCGAGTTCGTCGTGCCGCCCCCGGGCGCGTCGTCGTTGTCCTGCTGCTCGCCGCTGGGCTCGCGGAGGATCAGGTAGGTGTCGAAGGCGGTCGAGCGCGCCTCCACCCGCACGCGCTGCCCCGCCGTGAGGTTCAGCGTGTGCGTGTCCGCGAACTCGCCGCTGTTCAGCGTGCGGTCGCCCTGCGCCAGCTCGCCCTCGGTCACCTCGCCGCCCGCCGCGCTCGGGGCCGGGGAGGGCGCCGCCGCGCCGCCGCCACCACCACCACCACCGCGCGGCGCGATGCGGAGCGTGTAGGCGCCCGTCTCGCCGGGCCGGTAGCTGGTGACGATGACCTGGTAGGCGCCGGCCTGGCTGACGGCGACCTGCAGCCCGGAGTTGGTGTTCCCCTGCTGCACGTCGTCGTTGTCCTGCTGCGTGCCGTCGGGCTTGCGCACGATCACGTAGGTGTCGAAGTCGCTCGACTCGACCGAGACGTCGTAGGTCGCGCCGGCCTGCCAGGTGAAGTTGTAGCTGTCGGCGAGCTCGCCGCTGTTCAGCGTCTGGTCGCCCTGCGCGAGGCTCCCCTGGCGCGTCACCTCGGCCCCCGCGGTCGCCGGCGTCGTCGCGCCCGGGGTCGGCGTCCGTGCCGTCGCCGCGAGGAGGTTCCCGCCGCGGCTCTCCTGCACCTTGAGCTCGTAGGGCCCCTGCATGCCGGCTCGGTAGGCGGTCGCCACGACCCGGTAGGTGCCGGCGCTCGGGAGCTGGAGGTCGAGCGCCGAGTGCAGCGTGCCGCTCGTGTCGTCGTTCTCCCAATGCTGCCCGGAGGGCCCGACGACCATCAGGTAGCTGTCGAAGGCCTCCGAGCGCATCTCGACGCGCACCTGCTGCCCCGCGCGCCCCTGGAGCAGGTAGAGGTCCGCGGGCTCGCCCGTCGGCAGGGCCGTGTCCGTGCCGTCGCCGAGCTGTCCGCTCTGCGTCTGCCCGAGCCCGAGCGCGGCGCCGGTCGTCTGCGGCGGGAGCTGGTGGTGCGAGCGCGAGAGCGTCGGCGTCGTCATCTGCTGCGCGCTCTGGAGCGTCGCCCGGTACCCGGCGGTCTGGCCGGCAGCCGGCGCGATGAGCTGGAGGCGGTGCGGCCCCGGCTGGGTGATCGGGTAGACGCCGGAGCCGGTCGGGTTCAGCGAGTGGCCCTGCGGGTCCATCACGAGCGCGAGCGGCACGGTCGCCCCCGTCGCCTCGATGCGCAGCTCCAGCGGCCCGGCGTCGGCGCCCTGCACCATGATCATCTCGTTGGCGCGCCCGTCGGCGAGGGTCGCGTCGCCCGGGCCCACCTCGCCCTCCCGCGTCCCGCCGGCCGGGAGGAGCTGGTGGCCTGCCACGGTCGGCGCGCCGGCCTGCGGCGCCGCGGTGGCCCCTCCCACGCGCTGCACCTGCACGCGGAAGGCCCCGGAGGCGCCGGGCTGGAAGCTCGTGACCGTGACCTTCATGACGCCGGGGGCCGCCGCGACGAGCCCGAGCCGGGACTCGCTCCGGCTCCCTTGCCAGTCGTCGTTCGTCAGCGCGCCGCCGCCCGGCGGCGTGACCTCGAGCACCGGGTCGAAGGCCGTGGACGTGAGCGTCACCTGCAGGTGGTCGCCCTGCTGGACGGGGACGTCGAAGTTGGCCCGCGCCGAGCCGTTCCCCGCCAGCGTGCCCTGCTGGTCGAGGAGGCTCGCCGTCGGCGCCGCGACCTCGGGCGCGCCCTGCCGTTGGTCTTTGTTCTCGTCGTCGTCGCCGCCGCCGCAGGTCGAGCAGGCGGCGAGGCCGAGAGCGAGGGTGAGAGAGAGCGCCGCGGGGCGCGCGCGAAGAGGCCGGGATCCACGCATCGTGTCCCGCCCAGGGTATCAGCCCCCGCGTGGCCGCGTCGCGCTTCGCCCGGACGCCCCCGCGCTCCCGATTGCCGTGGCCGCGCGCGGCGGTCTACCGTCGGGGGATTGGTGCAATACCTCTTCGCCGACTCCGAGCCCTTCCCGTGGCGCTTCGATTTCCTCGAGACGCTCCGTGACTTCCTCCGGCTCGGGGGCGACGCGGCGAACCACCTCGCCGCCATCGACGAGATCGAGCGCGCCATGCAGGTCCGGGCCGCGAGCGTGGAGCAGGCCAAGGAGGCCATCCGCCGCTTCGCCGACGAGGCGGAGGCCGGGCTCGGCACGACGCTCCTCACGGACACCTCGCACCCGGCGGCGAGCGAGCTCGGGGAGCGCATCCTGGCGTTCGTCCGCGACGCGACGAAGGAGAAGCTCGAGAGCGAGGACGCCGAGCTCCGCCGGGGGAACGCCGAGGACCTGAAGAACATGGAGATGCATCGCGCGGGCGTGCGCGAGCGCCTCGAGCGCTTCCTCCTCGGGAGCGAGGTGGGCGTGGTGCACGACGCGCGGCTGGCGCTCGAAGGCGGCCGCTACGCCATCGAGGCCACGCGGCGCATCCCCGGGCCCATCGACGTGTGCTTCCACGTCGACGTCGAGCGCTTCGAGGCCTGGCAGGAGCCGCGCAAGGTCGCGAGCGTCTCCGAGGAGCTGGAGAAGCTCCAGGTCGGCATGAAGAAGAAGCTCTTCCGGCGCGACATGACCCGCGAGATGATGCGCGTCGGTGATCACACCATCGTCGCCGCGCGCATCGGCAAGGAGCGGGCGGAGATCGCGCTCCGGCGGAAGATGGACGACAAGCGCGGGCCGGTCACGCTGGTGCTCGAGCGGCAGGACGAGGGCATCTACGCGGAGATCGAGCGCGAGTCGGCGGACGGGACGAAGCTCTTCCCGGCCGTCCCCGGCGACATCGAGAAGATGACCGGGCTCTGGGCGGCGCTCGCGAAGGTCGGGCGGGAGGCCATGGAGCATCGGGACGCGATCCTGACCGTGCACGTGGGCGAGACCGAGTGCTGGGCGGACCCGAAGCCGGGGCTCTTGATCGATCGGCTGGTCGAGGTCTTCGCTCCCGTCGTCCACGAGATCGCGCGGCGGAGCCCCTCGCCGAAGGAGCTCTCGCTGAAGATCGAGCGCGAGGACGGCTCCCGCGAGGAGCGCTACCTCGACCGCGGGGCCGCCCGCGGCACGGTCGAGGCGCTCCACCCGCGCGCCGCTCGGCGCTTCGCCGCGCTGAAGCTGTAGCGCGTCGCGCCGCGGGCCGCGTCGGGGATGAGGGGAGCGCTCCTCGACCCCCTCGGGCGTCTCTGGGGTGCCCCCCGCTCGTTCGGGACTCCGGGGGCTGCGCGCGACGGTCCTTGCGCGCCCCGCGGGCGTGGTTAGCCTTTCGCGCATCGCCCTCCCGGGGCGACCCGAGGCCACGATGCTCTCCCGCTGCCCCGACTTCGTCGTCTGGCGTCCGCGCTCCGCGGACTACGCGGTGATCTGCGTCTGGCCGGCATCGAGCTGAGGCCGCGGCGGTCGAGCGAGCGCGCGCTCTCGTCTCCCTGACGAGGGGGCCGCGCTCCCGCCGCGGAGGCGCACCGCACCGGTGCCGGTGCGCCGGCATGCCGCGTCCCGACGGGGCCCGGCACCGCGCCCCGGCGTGCGCTTCGCGACCGCGCGCGCCGACACCTGCGCTGCGCCCCTTCGCCGGGGCCGGCGCGGAGGGGCGCCCCCCTGCGTCGCGCGGCCCTCCAGGCGAGGGCCGGAGCTCGATCATGACCTACGACATCACCCGCATTCGCAACTTCGGCATCGTCGCCCACGTCGACGCCGGCAAGACCACCCTCAGCGAGCGGATCCTCCTCTACACGGGTCGGATCCGCCGCCTCGGCGAGGTGCACGAGGGCCAGGCCACCCTGGACCACCGCGCCGCCGAGAAGGAGAAGGGCATCACCATCACGGCCGCGACCGTGCGCTGCCGTTGGAAGGATCACGACCTCCACCTCGTGGACACGCCCGGGCACGTCGACTTCACCGTCGAGGTCGCCCGCTCCCTGCGCGTCCTCGACGGGGTCGTCGTGGTGCTCGACGGCGTGGCCGGCGTGGAGCCGCAGACCGAGAACGTCTGGGCGCAGGCCGACCGCCACGCCCTCCCGCGCCTCCTCTTCGTCAACAAGCTCGACCGACCGGGCGCCCGCTTCGAGCGCGCGTGCCGCGAGGCCGAGGCGACGTTCGGCGTGCCCGTGCTGCCCCTCGCGCTCCCCCTCCCCGAGGCGGGCGGCGAGGGCGTGGCGGGGCTCGTCGACGTGGTCGAGGAGCGCGCGCTCGTCTGGCGCGACGCCGAGGGGTCCGAGCTCGCCATCGAGCCCGTCCCCGGAGCGCTCCGCGAGGCGACGCGCGCGGCGCGGGAGCGTCTGGCCGAGGCCGTCGCGGACGTCGACGAGGTCTTCCTCGAGGCGTGGCTCGAAGGCGACGTCTCGCCGGACCTCTTCCGGCGCGCGATCCGCCGCGCCACCTTGCTCCGGCGCATCGTCCCGGCGCTCGGCGGCTCGGCGTACCGCAACCGCGGCGTCCAGCCCCTCCTCGACGCGGTGGTGGCCTACCTGCCCTCGCCCGAGGATCGGGGGGCCATCGTCTCCCTCGACGGCGCCACCCGGCGCCCGCCCACCGACGCGGCTCCGCTCGCCGCGCTCGCCTTCAAGGTCGTCCACGACCGCTACGGCGCGCTCACCTTCGTGCGCGTCTACGCGGGCGTGCTCCGCGAAGGTCAGCGCGTCTGGTGCAGCCGCGAAGGCCGAGAGCTCCGCGTGGGGCGCCTGGTGCGCCTCTTCGCCGATCGGCGCGAGCCCCTCGAGGCCGCGCGGGCCGGCGAGATCGCGGGGCTGGTCGGCGGCGAGCTCCGCACCGGCGACACGCTGGCGGACCCGGCGCACCCCCTCACCCTCGAGGCCCTGGCCGAGCTCGAGCCCGCCGTGGAGCGGGCCATCCGCCCGGCGAAAGCCAAGGACGGGGACGCGCTCGGGAAGGCGCTCCGGCGCCTGCTCGTGGAGGACCCCTCGCTCCGCGTTCGCGAGGACGCGGAGACCGGGGAGCTCCTCCTCGCCGGCATGGGCGAGCTCCACCTCGAGATCGCCGCGAGGCACCTCGAGGAGGACCACGCCGTGCGCGTCTCCCTCGGGCGGCCGAAGGTCGCCTACCGGGAGACGGTGCAGCGCTCCGTGGAGCACGAGGTGAAGCTCAAGAAGCAGACGGGCGGCCCGGGCCAGTACGCGCACGTGGTCGTCCGGCTCGGTCCGGCGGCGTCCGGCGCGGGGCTCCTCTTCGAGAACCGCACGACCCAGGGGGTGATCCCGAAGGAGCTCGTGCCGGCGATCGAGAAGGGTCTCCGCGAAGGGATGGCCTCCGGCCCGCTCGGCTTCCCGCTCGTCGACCTCGAGGTCGCGCTCCTCGGCGGCTCGTTCCACCCGAACGACTCGCACGATCGCGACTTCCAGCGCGTCGCCGCCACGGCCGTGGCGGAGGCGTGTCGGGAGGCCGGCCCGGTGCTCCTCGAGCCCTGGGTCGACCTCGAGGTGAGCGTGCCTTCGGACGCGCTCGGCGACCTGCTCGGCGACCTCGCTCGGCGACGGGCGCGGGTCGTGGGCATGGAGGCCGAGGGCGAGCGCACGCGGGTCGCGGCCGAGGCGCCGCTCGCCGAGCTCTTCGGCTACGCCGGGGAGCTCGCCGGGCTCAGCCACGGGCGCGGTCAGCACGCGCACCGTCCGCGGGCCTACGAGCCCGTGCCCGAGGCGCTCGTGGCGGCCGCCCTGCGCGCCGCTTGAGCGGTCACTCCCTCGGGTCGTGGCGCGCTCCGCTCTCCGCTCTCCGCCGTCCGGAACGTGAGACGCCCCCGTCGCCTCGTGCGGCGGGGGCGCTTCTCCGAGGAGCGGGTGCGCGGGGCCGCTTCAGTCCTGGACGACGTCGGCGCCGCTGACGACGTTAATCGCGCCCTCCGCGACCTTCTCGCCCTCGCGGAAGAGGGCGCAGCGGAACTGGGCGAGGGCGCCGGCGCCGAAGACCTCCTCGGCCTCCACCTCGAGCACGTCGCCCACCTCGAACCTGTCCACGTGGCACTCGAGCTTGCGGGTGCCGAGCAGCGCGCCCTGGACGAAGGGCCGGTCCGTGTCGGCGACCCGGTTCACCATGAACGCTGCCGCCGCCTGCGCGAAGAGCTCGATACTCACGAGCGGCGAGACCTTCCCCTCGCCGTCCGCGAGCAGGAAGCCCTCCTTCAGCACGGTCCGCGTCCGCACGCGCGTCGGCCCCACCTCGAGCACCTCGTCGAGGAAGAGCATCGGCCCGCCGTGCGGCAGCCGCTTCAGGATCTCGTCGGAGCTCAGCGCCATGGCGCTCTCGCGGACGACCCCACCCTCAGGTGGGCATCGGCGTCTCGGGCTCCGGGTCGCCCCGCTCGGCCGCCGCGATCTCTTCCTCGACGAAGGCCACCAGCTCCGCGACCGTCCGGATCTGCTTCGCCTTCTCCGGGTCCGGGCGCCGCCCGGTCATGTCGCGCAGCTGCACGAAGATGTCCACGGCGTCGATGCTGTCGAGGTCGAGCTCCTCGTAGAGCGTCGATTCCATCGTGATCGACTCCGGCTCGAGCTCGAAGGAGTCCGAGAGGATCTCCTTGATCTGCGCGTAGATCTCGTCGCGGGTCATGAGTGGAAGGCCCCATGTAGCGCGTCTGGCACGCGAGGCAAGCCCGGGCTCCGTGCGATCAGGCCCGCGCCTCGGCTTCCGCGCCGGCTTCGGCTCCGGTCCCGAGCGCCCGCGCGAGCAGCTCGCTCAGGGGCACGCCCGGGTCCACGCGCCCCAGCGCCCGCTCCATGTCGCGCGCGATGCGCGGCAGCTTCTCGATCCGTTGCCGCCGCGGCAGGGCGTCGGCGTCGATGCGCTCCCCGGCCAGCGGGAGGCCCCAGCTCGCGTCGAGCCCGGCGCGCCGCCCGAGCTCCGCCGCCGTCTCCGGGCCGAGATCCCGCAGCGCGTGCGCGAGGATCTCGGCCACGAGCTGCTGCCCGATCGCCAGATCGCTCTCCATCTTCGCCCAGGTGCCCTCCACGTCGAGGTCCTCCTGGAGCGAGAGGTGCTGGTCGGCCAACGTCGAGGGGAAGCTCGGCAGCCCGATGAAGCGCTTCCGGCCGCCGAAGGGCGTCGGCTTCAGCGCGCCCCAGGCTTCGAGGATCGCCTGCGCGTGCGAGTTCAGCGCGTAGTAGCGCGCCTGCATCCCGAGGAAGCGCCGCAGCGTGGCCGCGTCCTCCCGCCAGATCTCCTGGAAGAAGTGCGCGCACATGAAGCTCCAGTAGTTGAAGAAGTCCCACCAGAGCTTCGCGCCGAAGATGTCGCCGTGCGGGAAGACCTCGCCGTTCCCGCTCAGCGTGCGCGCCGCGTCCTCGGCGACCCGCACCCAGGTCTCGTTCAGCGCCTCGACCACGTCCGCCTCGAGCGTGCCCCGCAGGTCGTCGCCGATGCAGCGGGCCGCGTAGCAGTTGGACATGCCGAGGAAGTCGCTCCCGAGGCTGTAGAGCGGGTCCACGAAGGCCGCCGCCTCGCCGACGCAGGCCCAGCGATCCGCCGAGATCATGCGCTCCGTGAGGTAGCTGTAGTCGTGCATCAGGCGGAAGTCCTCGAGCTCCCGCCCCTCGAGGCGCTCGGCGAGCACCGGCTCGTGCTCGCGCAGCCAGGCGAGCGCCTTCTCCGGCTTGTTGAAGGTGCCGAAGGGGTGGTGCTCGGCGTCCGCGACGATGCCCACGCTCGTGTAGCCGGTGCTGAGCGGGATCAGCCAGACCCAGTAGCCGCGCCCCATCAGGTGCACCGTGGAGAGCCAGCGGTTGCCGTCGATGTCGCGCTGGTGCCAGAGCCGCTCGCCCTCCGGGACCAGCTCGTTCAGGAGCACGCGCTCGGCGACGCGGAACCAGGCCGCGCTCGAGGCGTTGGGGCTCGGCCGCCGAAGCCCGAGCTGCTTGGAGAGCATGCGCCGCCGCCCGCTCGCGTCGACGACCCAGCGCCCCTTCAGCGTTCCGGCGCTCGTCTCGACCTCGTGGGGCGCGCCGTCTTTCCCGAGGCGGATCGCCCGCACGTGCTCGCCCTCGAGGAGCTCCACGCCGAGCTCCTCGCAGAAGGCCCGCAGGTCGTTCTCGAGCTTCCCCCGGTCGAGCTGGTAGCTCGGCACGATGGGGAACTCCGCCGGGCCGATCTCCGGCCGCTCGGCCACCGGCCCCCGCGAGTCCCCGCAGAGGAAGCGGAGGCCGTTCTTCTTCAGGTGCTCCGCCTGGAGGTAGTCCTTCAGCCCGAGCACCTCGCCGAAGTAGTGGCTACCGAGCTCGACGCTCGACTCACCGACCTTGTGGCAGGCCTCCGGGAGGGGCCGCGTGGTCCGCTCGACGACCGTCACGCTGGCCTCGGGGTTCTCCTTCCGGAGCTGGTAGGCGAGGGTGAGGCCGGCGAGCCCCCCTCCGCAGACGATCACGTCCGACTGCTCGCGCATCACCGTTCGAGGTTAGGGGCGCCTTCCGGGGCCGGCAATCGGCCGCGTCGCCACCCCACGTGCGTGAACGCACGATGACACCCGCGAAGGGCTCGTCACGCCGCGGCGGCGACCCTTCATCCGCTTCGCCCGGCCGCGAAACCTCCTCCGGGTGACGCTCCGGCACGTGGACGGGGCCGGCCCACGACGCTAAGACAGGGGGACGCCAACGCTGAAATCCTTCATTCCCACGCGCGGAAAGCGTTCACGGCGGCGCTGCGGCACGGTCCTCGCAGGGCACGCGGGGCCACGGCGACCGGCCCGCCGGAACGAGGGACTCGCGCGAGGTGCCCGGGCGGCGCCGCGAGGAAGAGGCCAGCCACGGCGCGAGAAGCAACGGCGCGAGAAGCAACGGCGCGAGAGCAACGGCGCAGGTAGGAACGGCGCAGGTAGGAACGGCGCCGGAAGGAACGGGGCGGAGGAAGAACGATGAACGAGGTCGATGTCGCCATTCTGGGGGGAGGCCTGGCCGGCAACCTGCTGGCCCGCCAGCTCCGCCGCGAGGTCCCGGGCGCCTCGGTCGCCCTCTTCGAGAAGAGCGAGGAGCGCCGCTACAAGGTCGGCGAGTCGACGGTCGAGATCGCGACGAACTACCTGGTGCGCAAGCAGGGGCTGAGCACCTACATCTACAAGGAGCACCTCCCGAAGAACGGGCTCCGCTACTTCTTCGACACGCCCGAGAAGGACGCGTCGCTCCACGAGATGAGCGAGATCGGCGTCGACGGGCTCCCGCCGTATCCCTCCTTCCAGCTCGACCGGGCCCGCCTCGAGGCCGACCTGCTCGAGATGAACCGCGCGGACGGCGTCGAGGTGCGCATGCCGGCGCGCGTCGCGGACCTGAAGCTGAACGCGGACGGCTCGCACACCTTCACGGTCGTCGAGGGAGAGGATCGGGGCGAGTGGAAGGCGCGCTGGGTGATCGATGGCACTGGCCGCGAGTCGATGATCGCCAAGCTCCGCGACCTCCGCGTCCCGGAGAAGAAGCACAAGATCGCCTCCGCTTGGGGGCGCTTCCGCGGCGTGAAGGACCTCGATCAGATGGGGCCCGAGGAGTGGCGCGCGCGCGCCCGGTACACGAGCCGGGTCCTGAGCACGAACCACTTCATGTACCCGGGCTATTGGATCTGGCTGATCCCGCTCCGCGAAGGCCTGACGAGCGTGGGCCTCGTGCAGGATCGCTCGCTCTGGGGCGTGGACCGGCACAAGCCCGAGGGCTTCGTCGACTACCTCCGGCAGCACGGCGCGCTCGCGGAGATCCTCGAGGACGTCGAGTGCGTCGACCTCGAGGCCTTCACGCAGCTCGCCTTCCGCACGCGCCAGTGGTTCGACGGCGCCGAGCGCTGGGCCACCGTGGGCGACTCGTCGGCCTTCGCCGATCCCTTCTACAGCCCGGGCTCGGACTTCATCGCGACGGCGAACGATCTGATCGCCGACCTGGTGCGCCGGGACCTCGCCGGCGAGGACGTGGAGGAGATGGGCCGGCTCTACGACCGGTTCATGCAGTACCGCTTCGACACGACCCTCGTGATCTACGAGGGCATGTACCCGGTCTTCGGCAGCTTCGAGCTCTACGAGGCCAAGGTCTTCTTCGACACGGCCTGCTACTACAACCTGCTCTTCGACAGCTACGCCCGCGACCAGCACCTCGACCCGCGCTGGGTCCGCACGCAGCTCCGGCGCAAGGACTGGGTGATGCAGGCGCTGACGAACTTCGGCGACCTCTTCTCCGGCGCCGCCGCCGAGATGCAGAAGCGCGGGACCTACTTCCGCGGCAACACCGGCGAGTTCCGGCTCAAGGGGCGGAAGTCCTTCGGCGTGATGGAGGAGATCGGCAAGAAGCGCTCGCGGCGCGAGGTGAACGCGCGCAACGAGGAGATCTTCCAGAAGACCCAGGCGATGGTCGCCCAGGCCCTCGACGGTGACGGCGAGCTGGTGGAGTGGCTGATGAGCGGCTCGCGCGAGCTCTACGACGCATGGAAGCAGCTCTCGGCGTGAGCGAGCGATCGCCACGGGGGGGCCGGCGTGGTACCCACGGCGGTCCAGCAGCTCCCGTGGTGGGGGGCGCGGCGCGCATGGATGCGTCGGAGGGAACGGTGAAGCAGGACAGCGAGACGAGCTCGGCAGAGCCGGGGCAGGTGCGCCGTGGCTGAGCGGGTCGACGAGGGGCGGCGCGTGGTCGTCACGGGCGTCGGCGTGACGAGCCCGATCGGGCACTCCGTGGGGGAGTCCGTGGCCGCGATCCGCGAGGGGCGCCACGGCATCCGCTACATGCCCGAGTGGGACATCATCACGGACATGCACGGGCGCCTCGGGGCGACCGTGGAGGGGCTCGACCTCAAGAAGCACTACCCGCGGAAGAAGCGGCGGACCATGGGCAAGGTCGCGCTGCTGGCGGTGCACTCGGCGGAGCAGGCGGTGACGCAAGCCGGGCTGAGCGAGGAGGCGCTGACGTCCGAGCGGACCGGCGTGGCCTTCGGCTCGACCTCCGGCTCGGGCAGCGAGACCGAGGCCTTCTCGAAGCCGCTGGTGCTGAACCACTCGATGAAGGGGCTCGAGTCGAACGCCTACTTCCGGCTCATGACGCACACCTGCGCGGTGAACGTCGCGCAGTTCTTCAAGGTGCGAGGGCGCATCGCGTCGACCTGCACGGCGTGCACGAGCGGGTCGCAGGGCATCGGCACGGGCTTCGAGGCGATCCGCGCGGGCATCCAGGACGTGATGATCTGCGGCGGCGCCGAAGAGATGCACTACATGAACGCGGTCACCTTCGACCTGCTCATGGCGACGTCCCACAAGTTCAACGACGCGCCGGAGAAGGCGCCGCGGCCCTTCGACGCCGAGCGGGACGGCCTGGTCGTCGGCGAGGGCGCGGGCGCGGTGGTGCTCGAGAGCTACGAGCACGCGAAGGCGCGGGGCGCGGAGATCCTCTGTGAGCTCCGAGGCTACGCGAGCAACTGCGACGGGGCGCATCTGACGGCGCCGCGGCAGGCGGGCATGCAGCGCGTGATGGAGCTCGCGCTCGCGGACGCGGAGACGGCGCCCGGCGAGGTCGGCTACGTCTGCGCCCACGGGACGGGCACGGAGATCGGCGACATCGCCGAGAGCCAGGCCACCTTCGCGGTCTTCGGCGGCGAGGTGCCCGTCGCCTCGCTCAAGGGCTACGTCGGGCACACGCTCGGGGCCTGCGGCGCGATGGAGGCCGCCTGGTGCGTGGCCATGATGCGTGGCGGCTTCCTGCTCCCGGGGCGGAACCTCGTGAATCCGGACCCGCGCTGCGCGTCCCTCGACTACGTGACGGCCGAGCGCGAGAGCGCGCCGAAGGTCGTCGTGAACAACAACTTCGCCTTCGGCGGCATCAACACCTCGATGGTGTTCGGGCCGGTCCCCTGAGCCGTTCCCCTGAGCCCAGGCTCCCGGGCCCGCCCCACCGTTCGCTCCAGCAGTCAGCAGCTTCGCCTTTGCCCCGCCCGCTCCGCATCTTCCTGACCGGCCTCTCGTTCCTGATCTTCTTCGGGGGCAGCCTCCTGCTCGGCATCGTGGTCGCGCCGATCCTCTTCCTGCTCTCGCTGGGCTCGAGGGAGCGCGGGCGGACGCGGGTGACGCGGCTCATCGGCTTCGGCTACGGGACGTTCATCTTCTGGCTGCGGCTGATCGGCCTCCTCGACTACCAGCCCATCGCCCTGCCGGAGGAGCTGAAGGGCCGGCCCTACGTGCTGATCGCGAATCACCCTTCGCTGATCGACGTGATCTTCCTGCTCCACTGGTTCCGGAAGAGCGGCCTGACCTGCGTCGTGAAGGGGAGCTGGTACCGGAACTTCTTCTTCGGCCCGCTGCTCCGCTCGACGCACTACATCCCGACGGCGGGCGGCATCCCGGGGGAGAGCGACGACCCGCTCGAGCCGGCGGCCTTCGAGCGCATGGTCGACCACGTGGCGGCCGGGCACCCGCTGATCATCTTCCCCGAGGGGACGCGCTCGTTGGCGCGGAGGCTCCACCGCTTCAAGCGGGGCGCCTTCGAGATCGCGCGGCGCAACCAGGTGCCGATCGTCGAGGTCTTCATCCGCGTGGACCGGCCCATGCTCATGAAGGGCGTCCCCTTCTGGCACGTGCCGGAGGACAAGGCGCGCTACGAGTTCGAGATCGTCGGGGTGATCGACACGGCGACGGACCCGCGGAGCACCAAGGCGATGCGGCGCGACGTGCAGGGGGAGTACGAGCGGCGCTTCGCGGCGTGGGTCGAGCAGCGCGAGCGGCCGAGCCTACCCGCGAGGGCGGGCGCCCCGGCGCCGAAGGCGGCCCCGGTCTCGGAGGAGACCCCGCTCGAGGCCGAGGCCGAGGCGCACGAGCGCGCCTGAGGGCGGCCTTCGGCCGCGGGGTTTCGTCGCCGTGGCGACGAGCGGCCGTCGGCCGCGGGGTTTCGTCGCCGTGGCGACGAGCGGCCTTCGGCCGCGGGGGTCGGGGAGCTCGGGCGAGTCGGATCCCGGAGGGCGGGCATCCGTGGCTCGTGGGGCGCGGTGCGGAGCGGGCGGCCCCGGTGGAGAGGGAGCGCGCGAGCGGGGGAGCGGGAGTTGGAGGCGAAGCTCGAGCGGGAGCGGAAGCTCGAGCCCAAGCGCGAGCCCGAGCGGTAGCGCGCAAGCAGGAGCGGTCGAGGAGCCCAAGCCCGCGCGGCCGCTCCGGCGCGAGCGTGGCCCGGGCAGGTTGCCGTCGCCTCGACGGTTGGCGTCCGGGGAAGCCAGGAGCGGCTCGGGAGCTCCCGCGCTCGTACGGACATGCCCCGGTTCCCTGACCCCCGCGGCGACAGCCGCTCGTCGCCTGTGGCGACGAAACCCCGACCCCCGCGGCGACAGCCGCCCCGCCGAAGCCAGGAGGGGCCGACGAGCCATCCACTCGTGCGGACATGCCTCGGTTCCCTGTCCCCCGCGGCCGAAGGCCGCTCGTCGCCTGTGGCGACGAAACCCCGACCCCCGCGGCGACAGCCGCCTACTGCAGGCGGCGGTAGTAGACGTCGCCGTTCGGGCAGCTCGGGCCGTCCGGGCTGGGGCAGCTCCCGCCGGCGCGGTGGTCGATCCACGCGACGTGCAGGCGCCCACCGCCGACGTGCACCGCCGGGTTCTTGCTGTCGCTCGTGCCGAGCGCCGAGCTGTCCATGCGGTAGTCCTGCGGCTGCCAGGTGGCGCCGCCGTCGAGGCTGAAGTTGGCGTACACGTCGAGGAAGCCGTTTCGGTCGTCGGACCAGGCGGCCCCGACGAGGTCCCCGTCGGCGTGGAGCGCGACCGCGTTGCTCGCGGAGGCGCCCGGATCGGTGCCCGTGTCGAGGCGCGCCGGCGTCGAGAAGCTCGCGAAGGCGTCGTCGCTCACCACGCTCAGGATGTCCGGGAAGCCGGAGCGGAAGTCGACCCAGGCGACCACGGCCCGGCCCGGGCTCGGCGCCACGATGGCCGGCCCGATCGAGTCGTGCGGGAAGGCGTCCTGGTCGAGCTGGACGGCGCTCGCGAGCCAGCTCGCGCCGGCGTCGGCGCTCCGGTTCACGTAGATGTCGAGGCTGCCGCCGTCCCGGTCGTCGACCCACACGACGTAGGCGTTGTCGCCCTCGGCCGCGACGGCGGGCGTGACGCTCCCGTGGCTCCCCGGCGCGTCGCCGGTGTCGATGCGCTGCTCGGCGGCGAAGCTCGCGCCCGAGTTCGTCGAGCGCCGGAGGTACACGTCGAGGGCCCCGTTCCGGTTGTCGCGCCAGACCACGTAGACCCGGCTGCCGCTCGCGGCGACCTGCGGCGTGGCGGCGACGAAGGAGGTCCCCGTCGGCGTCGAGAGCTGCACGGGCGTGCTCCAGCTCTGGCCCCGGTCGGTGCTCCGCGTGAGGTAGACCTGCCGACGCCGGTTCGTCTCGAAGGCCTCGAAGACCACGTAGACGTTCGCGCCGCTCACGGCCACGTCCACGCCGAAGCTGTCGCGCGTCGCCGTCTCGCCGAGGGCGTTCGCCTTCACGTTGCTCCCGAAGCTCGTGCCCGCGTTGCTCGAGTGCCGCGTGTAGATCTCCCGGTAGCTCTCGCCGCCGCGGAAGTCGCTCCAGACGCCGACCACGTCGTCGCCGCCGTCCTGCGCGCCGAGGGCCGGGCCGAGCGCAGGGCCGCCCGCCGAGTCGAGGCGCGTCGGCGAGGACCAGGTGCCGCCGCCGTTCGTGCTCCGCGCGAAGTAGATGTGCGCGTCGTCGCTCACCTCCATCCACGCCGCGTAGACCCGATCGGCGCCGTCCCCGGCGAGGGCCACGGAGAGCGAGTTCTGGGCGCTCGCGGCCACGTGCGTGTCCAGGCGCCGGTCGCTCCCGGCCGGGCTGAGGCAGCCCTCGTCGTCCGTCCCGTCGCAGTCGTTGTCGAGCCCGTCGCAGAGGCTCTCGTCGGCCTGGTAGCTCGCCGGCAGGTCGCAGCCCCAGCCGCCCGCGCCGCGGCAGCTCGGCACCCGCCCGGCGCAGACGCCCCGGTCCTCGGCGCAGCTCGCGACGGAGCCCGCGGCCGGCGGCGTCAGGCCGTCGTCCGTGGCGCCGTTGCAGTCGTCGTCGATGCCGTTGCAGCTCTCGGCGATGGGCCCGACGAAGCTCCAGCCGCACTCGAGCGCGCCCATCGTGCAGGCGAGCTCGCC
>MDTG01010310.1_pt1 | contig 21032 bp, 21 predicted proteins | sample 811421 | NCBI WGS metagenome assembly MDTG01 (sample SAMN05326645, study PRJNA326480) | marine metagenome | isolation source: seawater | place: Pacific Ocean: South East | collected 2011
GGCAAACCCACATCAGTAAAATTCAAAAAAAAATAAATTGAAATTTTCAGTAACAGTCACTTTGAAAAAAGATGTGCTAGACCCCCAAGGTAAAGTTGTTCAGCAAACCTTGCAAAATATGGGGATGAAAACCCTCAAAGAACTTCGCCAAGGAAAATATTTTGAGATCGAGATAAAAGAAAGCGATGAAAATAAGGCCAAAGACAAAGTCGATGAAATGTGTAAAAAATTATTAGTAAATTTAATTATAGAAGATTTTAAAATATCTAAACTTTAATAATGAATTCATCTGTTGTTGTATTTCCTGGGTCTAATTGTGATAGGGACATTGCTGTAGCTTTAGAAAAATTACAGTTCAAAAATAAAATGGTTTGGCACAAGGACTCTGAGTTACCTAAATCAGATTTAATTGTAATTCCTGGGGGTTTTTCCTATGGAGACTACTTAAGATCTGGAGCTATTGCAGCAAAATCAAATATTATTAACGAAGTAATCAAGGCAGCTAACAGCGGATGTTTGGTACTAGGTGTTTGCAACGGATTCCAAATCTTGATTGAAACTGGTCTTTTAAAAGGCACTCTATTAAGAAATAAAAATCTTAAATTTTTATCTAAAGATGTTTTTATTAAAGTTATTACAAATGATAACAGGTTTTGTAATAAATATAAGACTGAACAAATAATTAAGCTAAATATTGCTCATAATGAAGGAAACTATTTTACCAACTCTGAACACATAAAAGAATTAGAAGATAAGAATCTAATTGCATTTAAATACTGTGATGAAAAAGGTAAAATAAATGAAGACTCAAATCCCAATGGATCTTTAAAAAATATAGCTGGAATCTTTAATGAAAATAAAAATATTTTAGGAATGATGCCCCATCCTGAGCGAATGATTGAAAAATCAATTTCAGGCAATGATGGTATTAATCTTTTTTCAAGTTTGCTCAATTAAATGAAAATAACTAATCAAGTTGTTGAGGAACACGGTCTTAAACTAGAGGAATATTCTAAAATCAAAAAACTTCTTAAGAGAGAACCAAATTTACTAGAGCTTGGTGTTTTTTCTGCAATGTGGAATGAACATTGTTCATACAAATCTTCAAAAATTCATTTAAAAAAACTACCTACAAAAAATCAAAATGTAATACAAGGACCGGGTGAAAACGCGGGAATAGTAGATATTGGAGATGGAGACGCGATAGTTTTTAAAATCGAAAGCCATAACCACCCATCTTTTATTGAGCCGTATCAAGGTGCCGCTACTGGTGTGGGGGGGATTTTAAGAGATGTATTTACTATGGGGGCGAGACCCATTGCATTGTTAAATTCAATTCACTTCGGATCTTCTGATAATAAAAAAACCAGAAACCTTTTACATGGTGTTGTTTCAGGAATTGGAGGTTATGGTAACTGTATAGGGATACCAACTGTCGCCGGTGAAACAAAATTTAATAGTACTTACAATGAAAATATACTGGTAAATGCAATGGCAGTAGGACATGTAAGAAAAGATAGAATTTTTTATTCAAAAGCCAAAGGCGTCGGAAAATCTGTTGTATATGTTGGGTCAAAAACAGGTCGTGATGGAATTCATGGGGCTTCCATGGCCTCAGCAGAATTTGATGAAAATTCTGAACAAAAGAAACCAACAGTCCAAGTTGGAGATCCTTTTACAGAAAAACTATTAATGGAAGCATGCCTTGAACTAATGAAAGACAATTCAATAATTTCCATTCAAGATATGGGCGCAGCAGGGCTAACTTCTTCTAGTGTGGAGATGGCTTTTAAGGGTGACTTAGGTATAGATATAAATTTAGATAAAGTTCCTTGTAGAGAAGAAAAAATGAGTCCATATGAGATTATGCTTTCAGAAAGTCAGGAAAGAATGCTTATTATTCTTGATGAAAATAAAGAAAATTTTGCAAAAAAAATTTTTGATAAATGGGATCTTGATTTTGTTGTTATTGGAAAAACAACGAATACAAAAAAACTTAAACTAAATTACAAAAAAGAAACAGTAGCTGATATACCTATAGATGCTTTGTCCTCAAAAGCCCCACAATACGACAGGAAATGGAATAAAATTAAAATATCTGAAAAGAAAATAAACATTAAAGATCTAAAAAAAATTAAATTTGAAGAAAGTTTTTTAAGAATTATTTCCTCTTCTAATCAAGCAAATAAAAACTGGATAACAGAACAGTACGACCAGATGGTTATGTGTGACACACTGCAAAGATCAGGTGGGGATGCAGCAATTATAAAAATACACGGCAAAGAAAAAGCTATTGCTGTAACAGTTGATTCTTCAGCTAATTATTGTAAATCTCACCCAGAAACTGGTGGAAAACAAATCGTTTGTGAAAGTTGGAGGAATTTAATTTCAGTTGGGGCAAAACCCATAGCTATTACAAACTGTTTAAATTTTGGTAATCCTGAAAACCCTGAAATTATGGGAGAGTTTGCTGAGTCTGTTCTAGGTATTAAAGAGGCATGTGAATATCTAAATTATCCAGTGGTCTCTGGAAATGTTTCTTTTTATAACGGAACAAATAAAAAAAATATACATCCTACTCCAGTTATTGGTGGGGTTGGATTAATCTCCAAATTAAATAAAAAAATAAATCACACAATAAAAGACGAGGGAAATCCAATCCTGTTAGTAGGAAAAACTTTTGGACACTTATACCAAAGCATATTTTTTGAAGAAATATACTCTATAAACGAAGGACCTCCTCCAGAAATTAATCTATTAAATGAAAAAAATAATGGAGAATTTATTTTGGAACTTATAAAAAATGATTTTGTTAGGTCAGCGCATGACGTATCGTCAGGAGGTGCCATAGTAGCTCTGGCTGAAATGTGTGTAGGTTCAGGTCATGGTGTAAAAATAGAAAAACCTAAAAAGCTCAAAAATTTGTTTGAATATTTTTATGGAGAAGATCAAGGAAGATATTTAATAGAAATAAGAAAAAACGATCTGAAGAAAGTTGAAAAATTATTTAGAGATAACAATATTTTTCAAGAAATAATAGGTTTTACACAGAAAAATGACTTTGAACTACCTGGAGAATTAAAAATAAATATTAAAGATCTATTTAATATTAATAATAAATGGTATTATAACTACTGATGGCCTTGTCTGCAGAAGAAATTAAAAATTTGATAAAAGATTCTATACCTGATGCCACTATTGAAATTAAAGATTTAATGGGAGATAATAATCATTATTCTGCAAAAATATCTTCTAAAATATTTAACGGAAAATCGAAAGTTGAACAACATAAATTAATTTATAAGTCTTTAAAGGGAAAAATGGGAAATGAGTTACATGCATTATCAATTACAACTGAAGGAAAATAAACTATGAATATAAAAGATGAGATTAAAGATATAATAGAAAAAAATGATGTCTGCCTTTTTATGAAAGGCACTCCAGATTCTCCTCAGTGCGGTTTTTCAATGGCGGTATCAAATCTTCTAAAACATCTTAAAGTTAATTTTAAAGGTATTAATGTTTTGGAAAATCAAAATTTAAGACAAGGAATTAAAGATTATAGTGACTGGCCAACCATTCCTCAACTCTACGTAAAAGGAGAATTTATAGGAGGCTGTGATATTGTGAAAGAAATGTTTGAAAAAGGTGATCTTAAAAAGCTATTTGAAGAAAAATCTTTAATTTAAACTTATCTAGAATAATATTCGATTACTAAACTAGGTTCCATAATAACAGGATAGGGAACTTCGGCAAATTTTGGAACTCTTACAAGCTTAACAGACTTATTTTTATCATCTACTTGGATATACTCTGGAACATCCCTTTCTTTGCTTGAAAGCGACCCCTCAATAATATTTAATTTTTTTGATTTTTCCTTTACTTCAATAACATCAGACTCTTTAACTGAGTAGCTTGAAATATTCACTTTTTTTTTGTTAACCTTTATATGACCATGATTAATTAACTGTCTAGCTGAAAAAACTGTCGGCGCAAACTTTCCTCTGTATACAACAGTATCCAGTCTACTTTCTAAAAGCGCAACCAAATTCTCAGTGGTGTCTCCTCTTTTCGCAAGAGCTTTTCTGTAAATGTTACGAAACTGTCTTTCATTTATATTTCCATAATAAGATTTTAATTTTTGTTTTGCATTTAATTGAATTCCGTAATCAGTGGGTTTGCCTTTTCGACCTTGCCCGTGTTGACCAGGCGGGTAAGCTCTACTATTAAATGGACTTTTAGGTCTACCCCACAGATTAACTTTTAGTCTTCTATCAACCTTATGTTTTGATTTCAGTCTTTTTGTCATGTTTATTGAACAGTGTTTATAATCTTTGTAGGGTGATTGTCAATTATGCTTTCTGTTTTTTTTGCTTAAGCTGCTAATAATACTAGCTAAAATCCTCACTTCCTTATCGTTTGGTTCAAATCTGTAAAATAAATTATTTATATTCAACATCATGGCTTCTTTTTTTTCCTTCGGACTAAAAAAATTTTTTTTATCTAAAAGATTTGTTAAATGTTTAAGAAGTCTATATATCGTTTTTTTTGATGAAATTTTAAGAGTCTTTTTCTCCTTTTTAAATTTAGCTGCATGGATTGAACGAAATATTTCATAACAAATAATTGTCATGGAGTGAGAAAGATTCATAGAACTAAAATTCTTAGACGTAGGTATCTGAATTATTGCATTTGAATAAGACAAATCTTCATTAGATAAGCCTGATGCCTCGGGACCAAATAATATACCAATATTAAGATTTTTTTTTAGATTTATTGTTTTAATGAAAGTAGATATAGAAATATTTTTTTTGTTAATATTTCTTTTTCTTGCTGTTGTAGAAAATACTAAATCGAAATTTTTTATTGAATCTATAGTATTTTTATAAACTTTTACCTTTTTTAACATATCGTATGCACCTACCGAAGTCATACGAGCCTTATAATTAGGCCATCCGTCTCTGGGGTTTACTATGCTTAATTTAGAAAAACCAAAATTTTTTAATGCTCGAGCACAAGAACCTATATTTTGACCTAGCTGAGGTCTTATAAGTACAAAACCAAACTTATTTTTCATTTATATTAGCTGGAGCTTTCTCTTTAAAAAGTTTGTATTCTAAACTATCAATCAAAGCCTTAAAAGATGCCTCAATTATGTTTTGTGAAACTCCAATTGTAAACCAGCTTTTTCCAGTTTTATCTGTACTCTCGATTAAAACACGAGTAGTTGCACCAGTTCCTGTGTTTAATATTCTTACTTTGTAATCTAAAAGCTTTAGATCGGAAAAATATTTATAATATTTTTCAACTCTTTTAAAATTAGATCTAATTGCGTTATCTAAAGCATTTACAGGACCATTTCCCAACCCTGAACATTTTATCTCTTTATTGTCAATCAAGAAGGTAACCTCTGCTGTAGTCTTAATATTATCAGATTTTTTAACATTAACATTATAACTTTTAACTTTAAGATACTCAGGTAACTTTCCAAGTAATTTATTTGCAAGCAGTTCGAAAGAAGCATCGGCACCATCATAAGAATAACCACTAAATTCTCTATCTTTTACTTCGTCTAAAATTTTTTGTATTTTTGAATCTTTTGGATCTATCTTTACTCCATAATTTTCAAGCCTAGATAAAATATTTGCTCTACCTGCCTGATTTGAAACGATTATATTTCTATGGTTTCCTACTAATTTAGGATCTATATGTTCATAAGTTTTAGGATTTTTTTTAACTGCTGAAACGTGCAAACCGCCCTTATGTGAAAAAGCGGAAGCACCTACATAGGCCATATTTTTATTTGGTTTTCTGTTTAGAACTTCATCTAAAAATCTTGAGCACTCTGTTAAAGATAAAAGCTTTTCTTTTTTTATATTCAATTCATATTTTTCACTAAAAGCCTTTTTTAAAAATAAAGTAGGAATTATTGACATCAAATTTGCATTTCCACATCGTTCTCCAAGTCCGTTAATCGTTCCTTGAACTTGTCTTGCCCCAGCTAAAACCGCTGCAAGAGAATTGCTCACAGCATTCTCAGTATCGTTATGAGCATGAATACCTAAATTTTTGCCTGGAATAATTTTTGAAACTTCATGTACTATTTCACTTACTTCGTTTGGTAAAGTTCCTCCGTTAGTATCACAAAGCACCAGCCATCTTGCTCCTTCATCATAAGCTTGTTTTAAACAATCTAATGCATAGGTTGGATTATTTTTATATCCATCAAAAAAATGTTCTGCGTCAAACAAAAATTCTTTTTTATTCTTTATAAAATGTTTTGCGGTCTCTTTAATATTTTTAAGGTTTTCGTCATTTTTAATTCCTAAGGCAATTTTCACTTGAAAATCCCATGTTTTTCCTACTACGCAAACGGTTTTGCAATTAGCATTTACTAAGGGAGATAAGTTAGGGTCGTTATCAGCGCTTACACCATTTTTCTTAGTCATTCCAAAAGCTGTGAATTTTGTGCTACCTAGATCAGGAGAATTATCAAAAAATTCTGTATCTACTGGATTGGCCCCAGGCCATCCGCCTTCTACGTAATCGACTCCAATTTTAGATAAAATTTGAGCAATTTTATTTTTATCGTTGACCGAAAAATCTACACCCTCAGTCTGTGCCCCATCCCTAAGGGTAGTGTCAAAAATATATAATTTGTCTTTGCTCATTTATATTTCCATTCTGTTTTATCTTTTTTATCTTCAATTAAAACCCCTTCTTTAAGCAATTCATCTCTTATTTTATCTGCCAACTTAAAATCTCCGTTTTTTCTAGCTTGAAGTCTTTCATTAATTTTTTTTATAATAAATGTTTCTGAAACTTTTATAGATTTTCTCTTATATTTTTCCCAATTGTTCTTGTCTTCATTAAAAATACCAATAAGGCGACAAGCATTATTAAAAGAGTCTTTTTTTTTATTATCACCCTTCAAAGCTGCGTTGTATAGTTCGTGTAATTTTGAAATATATTCTGGTGTATTAAGATCATCTAGCAAACATTCAAAGCACTCGGGCATTTCTTTGGTGTCAGATTTTTCTTCATATAAAGAATACCATTTATCAAGCGTGTTTCTTTGGTTTTCTAATAATTCTTTATTCCAATCAAGAGGTTGTTTGTAATGAGAGCTTAAAAGAGCAAGTCTTATAATCTGACCATTATAATTTTTCACTGCACTACTAATACTGACTATATTTCCTTGAGATTTTGACATTTTTTCTTTGTCCATAGTTAAAAAACCGTTATGTACCCAGAAATTAGCCATTCTTTCAATAGAGTTATTAGAACATGATTGTGCTATCTCATTTTCATGATGGGGAAAAACTAAATCTAACCCGCCTCCATGAATATCAAATTTTTTCCCTAAATATTTTTCACTCATGACAGAGCATTCTAAGTGCCATCCAGGACGCCCCTTGCCCCAGGGCGAATCCCAGCTAGGATCATTTTCTTCCGAGGGTTTCCAAAGAACAAAGTCCAAAGGATTTTTTTTAAAACTCGAAACTTCTACTCTTGATCCTGCTTTTAACTCATCTAAATTTTTATTAGATAGTTTTCCGTAATTTTTAAATGAAGATATTTTAAAATAAACATGTCCTTTGTTAATATATGCAAAACCTTTTTTTATTAATGAATCTGTCATTTTAATCATTTCATCAACATGTTCTGTCGCTTTAGGCTCAACTGTAGGATTCAAACAGTTAAGATTTTTACAAGCAGAATGAAACTGTTTTGTTACCTCTTTGGTTATGTTGTCTATGGGTAAATTTTTTTCTTTAGCAGTGTCTATAATTTTATCATCTATATCTGTAATATTTCTTACATAAGTAACATTGGTTTCTCCATAAACTTTTTTTAGAACTCTAAATAAAAGATCAAAAACAACTAGTGAACGAGCATTTCCTACATGGGGTTCGTCATAAACTGTGGGGCCACAAACATACATGGTTATGTTTTTATAATTAATTGGTTTAAACAATTCTTTAGTTCTAGTGAGTGTGTTTGTAATTTTAAGATTTTTCATTATTAAATTTACATACTGGTATTGGATTCATTTTATGAATATTTTTTTCTCTGATTTTTAAGTATTTTTTATAATTTGGATCATTATTATTTTCCATCGCTTTTTCTAAATCTTCATAAGTCATACCTAGTTGCTTAACATCTGATCTTCCATCTTCCCATAAACCGTCTGTTGGCTCTGCATTAATGATATCTTTTGACAATCCCAAATATTTGCCCATTTCCCAAACTTGAGTTTTTGTGCAATCAGCTATTGGAGATATGTCTACTCCGCCATCGCCATATTTCGTGTAAAAACCAACTCCAAAATCTTCTACTTTATTTCCTGTTCCAACAACTATTCCAGAATTTGCTGCAGCAGCTTGGTACAAAGTGGCCATTCTTAGTCGGGCTCTTGAATTAGCCAATCCATGTTCATTATTAAATTTGCTAAGAGTTTCCTTAAAAGAATTAAATATTTTTTCTAGCTCCACTAAATTAAACTCAATATTGTTAAATTTAGATGAAAGCCATTCCCCATGTTTTAAACTTAAGTCATGTTGTGACTTAATTTGCCTAATCGGCATACTTAAAATTATAGTTTTTCTACCTGTAAGAGCGCACAAGGTGCTAACAACAGAAGAGTCTATACCGCCAGATATTCCCACTACTAATGCTTTTGGTAAAAATGGCATAGATTTACAGTAGTCGTCTATCCACTTTGTTATAATTTCTGCTCTTTTTTTTGCTTCCATAAATAAAACTTACTTCCTTTTTCAGGATTATGTCTTAATAATTATATAATAATTATTAAGACGCCGCTTGAATAATATTTTTTGAATATGTTGAATTTTTCTTTATTTCATCAGAAATAAGAAAAGCCAGTTCTAAAGCCTGGTTAGCATTTAGCCTAGGGTCGCAATGTGTTCTATATCTATTAGACAATTCCTTTTCTGAAATTTTCTGAGCTCCACCTGTGCACTCTGTCACATCTTGACCGGTCATCTCAACATGAAGGCCTCCTGCATAACTGCCCTCGCCTTGATGTATTCCAAAGACATTTTTTACTTCTTTTAAAACATTGTCAAAAGGTCTAGTTTTTAATCCATTTGCTGCTTTAATAGTATTTCCATGCATAGGATCACAAGACCAAATTACGTTTAATCCTTCTTTTTTAATAGTTCGTATTAATTTAGGTAAAAATTTTTCTACATTGTTAGCACCAAATCTTGAAATTAAAGTAAGTCTTCCAGGTTCGTTATCTGGATTCAAAATATTACAAAGTTTAATTAGCTCATCCGGCTTCAATGTTGGGCCGCATTTTAATCCTATAGGGTTTTTTATACCTCTGCAAAACTCTACATGAGCTCCATCTGGTTGCCTAGTTCTGTCACCAATCCATACAAAATGAGCTGAAGTATCATGGTACTCTCCTGTTGTTGAGTCCACTCTTGTCATTGCTTCTTCAAATGGAAGTAAAAGAGCTTCATGGGAAGTATAAAAATTAACTGTTCGCAATCTTCTATTGCTATCAGGGTTTATTCCGCAGGCTTCCATAAATGACAAAGCATCACTAATCTTGTCCTCTATCTCTTTATACTTGCCTTTAGTTTTTTTATTAATAAAACCTAAATTCCATAAATGAACTTGTCTTAGGTCTGCAAAACCACCTTGGGAGAAAGCTCTAATTAAATTTAAAGTTGATGCAGATTGAGAGTAAGCTCTGAATAATCTTTTTGCATCGGGTACTCTTGCTTTTTCAGAAAATTCCATTCCATTAATATTGTCGCCTAAATAACTAGGTAATTCTTTTCCGTCTTTTTTTTCAGTCGGTGAGCTTCTTGGTTTGGAAAATTGACCTGCAATTCTCCCTACTTTAACAACAGGTAGAGAAGCAGAATGCGTCAATACTAAAGACATTTGTAAAATAGCTTTAAAAGTATCTCGAATATTATCAGGATTAAACTCTGCAAAACTTTCTGCACAGTCCCCTCCTTGCAATAAGAAAGCTTTGCCTTTAACAACATCTGCTAAGGCTTTCTTCAATGATCGAGTTTCCCCTGCAAAAACTAAAGGAGGGTATTTTTTTACTTTGCCTAATACCATATTAAGCTCCTTCTCATCTTCATATTTGGGAAGATGTTTTGCTGGATAATTTTTCCAACTATTTAAAGTCCATTTTTTCATATTCAACTCTTAGGTGATGTTTATATTATAATGGGTTTTTATTCAACTGTTACTGATTTAGCAAGATTTCTAGGTTTGTCTATGTCACATTTTTTCAATAGCGCAACATGATAAGCAAGCAATTGAAGTGGTATAGTGCTCAAAAATGGAGATAAAGAATTTTCAAGATAAGGAAGGTTAATTGTAAATCTTACGTTTTCACTTATAACATTTTCATTGCTGTCAGTGATAAGTAAAATTTTTCCACCTCTTGCGATGACTTCCTGCATGTTAGAAACTGTCTTATGAAAGTATTTATCATGTGGTGAGATCACAATCACTGGCAAACCATCTTCAATGAGAGCGAGAGGTCCATGTTTCATTTCACCTGCTGGATAACCTTCTGCGTGTAAATAGGAAAGCTCTTTCAATTTTAAAGCACCTTCAAGAGCTATTGGAAAAGAAAATCCTCTTCCTAAAAACATCGAGCCCTTAGAATCTAAAAAATCCTTAGCTACAAGTTGGATTTTTTCTTCTGTTTTAAGACAAGTCTCCAATGTATCAGGAAGCTTTTTTAAATTGCTAATTTTTATCTGATAATCTTTTTTTTCTATATCTCCTCTTAAATTCCCTATCTTTAAAGAAAGCATATAAAGTAACAACATTTGTCCTATAAAAGCTTTTGTAGAGGCAACTCCAATTTCAGGTCCAGCATGAATTGGCAAAACCCAATCAGAATTTCTTGCTATTGAGCTTTCTACTACATTAACAATCGAACAAGTTTTAACTCCATTTTTCTTACATAAATCAAGTGCTGCGGAAGTATCTGCTGTCTCTCCCGATTGAGAAATAAATAGATATAAGTTGTTTTTATTAAACTTAAGATTTCTATACCTAAACTCTGAAGCAATATCTGTTTCTATTGTTAGTGATGTAAATTCTTCAAACCAATACTTTGCAACTAAACATGAATGGTAAGCTGTTCCACAGCCTATAAGAACAATTTTTTCAATAGAGTCAGGTTTAATTGGAAAATTGTAAAAATTTATTTCATCTCTTGACTTGTCTACGTACTCATTAATACAATTTTTAACTGTAATAGGTTGTTCGAAAATTTCTTTTGACATAAAATTTTTATAATCACCTTTATGAGCTATGTTTTTATCATCTGACAAAACTAGGACTTTTTTATTAACTTTATTTTTCATATAATCATAAAAATCTACGCTGTCTTTAGTTAAGACACAAATATCTCCATCATCCAGGTAGGATATCTTGTTTGTCATAGACTTTAGAGCGTATGAATCTGATCCAAGATAGTTTTCATTTGTGGAGTATCCAACTGCCAAAGGACTTCCTCTTCTTGCTCCTATAATCATATTTTTAAAATCTTTAAAAATAATACCTATTGCAAAACTACCTTCTAACTTTGATAGAGTTTCATGAACTGCATCCAGTGGTTTTTTATTTTTTAGCTCCTCGGTAAGTAAAAGTGTAATAACTTCTGTATCCGTTTGAGATTTAAATTTTATTCCTTTTTTTCCAAGCTGCATTTTTAAATTATTTGAGTTTTCTATAATTCCATTATGAACTACAGAAACTATTTCACTTGAGTGAGGGTGAGCATTTACTTCATTGGGAACTCCATGAGTCGCCCATCTGACATGGCCTATTCCAAGATTTCCTTCTGCTGGTGTTTTAAATAAAATTTTTTCCAATTGTTCGACTCTACCTGAACATTTTTTTTCATTAATGATATTATTGTTAAGTGTTGCTAATCCTGCTGAATCATAGCCTCTATATTCAAGTTTTTTTAATGAATTAACTATATTGGCAGAAACAGATTTATTACTAGCTATACCAACTATTCCACACATATTATTTTCTCTTTTTCTTTTTTTTTTTATAGTTCTTTACTTCAACCTGAGAGGATCTTTCTATCGCTAATGAATTCTTTTTAACATTCTTAGTAATTACTGAGCCTGCCCCTACAACAGAATTTTTTTCTATTTTTATTGGGGCTACAAGAGAAGAATTAGATCCTATAAAGACATTGTCAGAAATTTTTGTTTTATTTTTTCTGATACCGTCATAATTGCAAGTGATTGTTCCTGCTCCAATATTTGAATTTTTTCCTATTTGAGCGTCTCCTATATAAGAAAGATGATTAATCTTTGAGTTAGAACCTATCTTGGAATTTTTAGTTTCTACAAAATTTCCAATCTTAGAGCCTGATTTTAAATTTGTGCCTGGTCTAATTCTAGCATAGGGGCCTATCATCACATTGTTTTCTATTTTAGCACCCTCAATATGACTAAAAGATTTTACTGTAACATTGTTTCCAATTTTCACTTTTTCCCCAATAACAACATAAGGCTCTATAACAATATTTTTCCCAAACTTTGTGTCTTTGGATAAAAATACAGTTTCAGGAGCAATCATATTAACTCCTTTTAATAATGCTTTATTTCGAAGTCTTTCTTGAATAAGTCTATATGAATTTGCTTTATTTATTTTTCTATTTGTATTCATAAAAATTTCTCTTTACATTAGAAACTGTATTGGCATAACTCACAAAATATTTCTTTTTAATACTTGTAAAAATGACTCAAATATTCACAATTCTTTTTGATTTAGACGGAACTTTGGTTGATACAGCCCCTGATCTCATGAATGCACATAATCATGTAATGAAAAAATTTGGTCTTCACAGAAAAGATCTCAAAGATATTAAACATCTTGCTGGACGAGGATCATGGGTAATGATGCAAAGATCTTTTAAAGAGGAAATTACAGATGAAAAAACCAAAAAAGAAATGATTAAAGAGTTTATAGACCATTACAGTAAAAATATCGATAAAGGGAGCAAACCAATTAAAGGTGTTGTGGATTTTTTAAAGTGGGCAAAATCTAAAAATATTTCTATGGGTATTTGCACTAACAAACAAGAAAGATTAGCCATAGACTTGCTAAAGAAAATAAAACTATTTGATTTTTTCGAATATATAGCTGGCTCAGACACTTTTAATTTTAATAAACCTGATCCTAGACATTTGACTGATGTAGTGGAAATTATAGGAGGAAATTTAAAAAAAACCATAATGGTAGGAGATAGTGAGGTTGACTCCATGTCTGCTTCAAATGCAAAAATTCCTTTTATATTAGTTGAAGATGGGTACACCGAAAAATCTCCCAAAGAAATACCTCATGATATTTTAATTAAGGATTTTTTAAATTTTGAAAAAATTATAGAAAAATTCTTATGATAAGTTTTTCTCTATTGTCAGCTCTAGTTACTTACTATTTTATAATGTTCATTACTCCAGGCCCTAATAATGCAATGCTTACAGCATCAGGAATGAAATTTGGTTTCGCAAGAACTCTTCCTCATTTAGTTGGAATTCCATCTGGGCACATTGTTCAAATAGGTTTGGTTTCTTTAGGTTTGGGTAACTTGTTTTTACAATTTCCAGATTTGCAATTTTACATGAAGATATTATGTTTTTTTTACCTCCTTTACTTAAGTTGGACAATTATTGGTTCTTTTAGTTTAATAAAAAAAGAAAGTGGAAGACCTTTGAAGCTTTATGAAGCTGCCGCTTTTCAGTTTATTAATCCGAAAGCTTGGACGATAGCTATAACAGTCGTGTCTGCTTTTTTTCCTGCTGAAGAAAATTTTTTAATAGCAACGTCTTTTTTGACAATAACAGCAGCATTAGTTTGTTTTCCTTCAATATGTGTTTGGGCTATTTTTGGAAACAGCTTAAGACTGTTTATAAAAGACATTAAAATAAAAAAAATTATTGAATATATCCTCGCAATTCTATTGGTTTTAACTGCCTTTGTTATACTTTTAAAATAATCTTTGCTTTTATATTTGCGGTTTAATATAAAAAAACGATGCATTTTACAAAAAAAAATGCTGGGGAGAAAAGAAAAGATCTTTTAAACAATCTTAAAGAAAATAAATTATTAAGATTTCCCGGTGCCTACAACCCTTTGTGTGCAAAACTAATTGCAGAGATTGGTTTTGATGGTGTTTATATTTCTGGTGGAGTAATGGCAAACGATTTAGGAATTCCAGATATTGGTTTAACCACTTTGGAGCATGTAAGTTATAGAGCTAGCCAAATTGCTAAAGCGACTGATTTGCCTTCAATAGTTGATGCTGATACAGGCTTTAAAGATTGTATAAAAACAATTTCAACCTTTGAAGAAAAAGGTTTGGCCGGTTGTCATATAGAGGATCAGATTGATGAAAAAAGATGTGGCCATCTTGACAATAAAGAAATTATACCAAAAGATGACATGGTTAAAAAAATTAATATTGCTGTGAAAGCCAGAAAAGATAAGAATTTTTTAATAATTGTTAGAACAGATGCCAACACAGTTGAAGGAATAGAAAAAACTATTGAAAGAATTAAAGCCTATGAAAATGCTGGGGCAGATATGATTTTCCCTGAAGCGATGAAAGATGAAAAAGAATTTGAGAAAGTTAGAAAAGCCTCAAAGGGTTTTTTGTTAGCAAATATGACTGAATTTGGTAAATCAAAATTACTAAATAAAAAAGAGCTAGAAAACTTAGGATACAATTTAGTTATCTATCCAGTAACCACGCAAAGACTGGCAATGAAGAATGTGGAAGTTGGTTTAAAATCTATATTTAAGGATGGAGATCAGAATAACATTATGGATAAAATGCAGACTAGAAAAAGATTATATGAGCTTGTAGAGTATGAAAAATATAATACTCCTGGTAAAAAGATCACGGACTTTTCTACAGAGGGACATGAATAATGAATGAAGAAATAAAAAAAGGACTTCTTGGTATTGTTGTTGACGAAACAACAATTTCTCAAGTTGTTCCTGAATTAAGTGCTTTAACCTATAGAGGCTACAAGGTTCAAGACCTTTGTGACAAGTGTGATTTTGAAGAGGTTGCTTATCTAGTCCTTCATGGTGAGTTGCCAAGTAAAAAACAACTAAACCAATTTATTAAAAAAGAAAGATCTGAAAGAAAACTTTCAAAGCGTATTATACAAGATATACAAAAAATGCCTAGAGACGCACATCCTATGGATGTAGTTAGAACTTGTGTGAGCTTAATGTCTCTAGAAGACAAAGACACAAGAAGTAATTCTCCAGAAGCAAACATGAGAAAGGCAATGAGAATATTTGCAAAAACTCCTACAGCTGTGGCCGCATTTTTTAGAGCTAGAAAAGGAAAAAAAATAATTTCTCCAAGTAAAAAATTATCCTTTTCAGAAAATTTCTTTAAAATGATGTTTAATAAAATTCCTGACAAAGAAATTGTTAGAGCGTTTGATATTTCTTTAATCCTGTATGCAGAACATAGTTTTAATGTTTCCACTTTTACCGCAAGAACTATTACAAGCAGCTTGTCTGATTTACATGGAGCAATAACAGGAGCGATTGCTTCCTTAAAAGGACCTCTTCATGGTGGAGCCAATGAAGCAGTCATGCATATGATGAGAGAAATTGGCAAACCTGAAAAAGCAAAGGCTTGGATAGAAAATGCATTATCTAAAAAGAAAGTAGTAATGGGTTTCGGCCATAGAGTTTATAGAACTGGCGACTCAAGAGTTCCAACTATGAAACATTACTTGTTTAAAGTTGCAAAATTACTAAAAAAAGAAAAATATACTAAAATTTATGAAATTCTAGAAAAAGTGATGATTGAAAGAAAAAATATTCACCCTAATGTAGACTTCCCTTGTGGCCCAACATATTACATGATGGGTATTGATATTGATTTTTATACTCCAATATTTGTAATGTCTAGAATAACAGGTTGGTCAGCACATATTATGGAACAACATACTTCAAACAAATTAATAAGACCTTTGTCAAAATATAAAGGAAAAGAAGTTAGAGAAGTAATGCTTTTAAATCAAAGATAAATTTAATTACAATTATCTAAAATCAGCAAAAGAAATTTTATAAACCCCTTCGTTGTCTGCTGAAACATAAATATTCCCCTCTCTGTCTTCATAAATCTCATTTTTTTTATTAGTCATAAAATGTCTCATTGCTAATTTTTCATTTAAAAATATTTTTTCAAATGAATTTACTGTTTTAAAATTATTGTCTAGTAAGAAAATCAATAATGATTTACCCGGCCTAAGTTCATTGCCATATAGTGAAAGAGCTAACAAACAATTTCTTTTATAATAATTTGCCAGCTTCGTTGGGCATTTATTGACAGCTGAAATACCTACAGAAGGAACAAGTGCATGAAGCGGTTCTTTAAAGCCATTGTTTTCATGACTTACCTCGTAAGATTTACCATTATCATGGAAAAAGTATCTTGTTCCATATGATGCCAAGGGCCATCCGTAATTTTCTTTAAATTTTATTTCATTTAATTCATCTCCTCCTTTGGGTCCATGCTCAACAGAAAATATTTTATCTCCAAGTTTTGTTAATCCTTGAGGATTTCTGTGACCAAAAGAAAAAATCTTTGGTTCAATAGATTTGGCAGCAAATTCCCTGCTTTCTATACTTAAAATTTTACCGAAGAAAGAATTTTCGTTTTGAGCCAAGGAATTTATTTTTGTAGAGTCCTGAGTAGGAGTTCCAACACTTAATAGAATCCTATTTTTTTCAAAAATAAAACTGCTTCCTAGTCCATTAAAATCAATTTCTGATTCTAAATCTTTTATTAGGCATTTAGTTTTAAATAGTTCCCTACCATCTTCTAAATCAACAATTGATGCATAATAACAATCGTCTTTTACTGATGAGACCAGGGCATAAATTTTTTCATCGATTAAGATGATTGTTTTTATTCCACCATTAAACTCAAGGGTAAAATTCTCATTAACATTCAATTTTCTCTTATTTTTATTGGTTATAACAAAAGCATTTTGTGAAAAAATAGACACATCGTCTAAGTTAAAATCTTTATTAATTGAACTGTTTAATAAAAAAGTAGTTTTTCCTTTGAAGGAAATAATTTTTTCAGCTTTAATATCAAATGAATTAGAGGTAGCAAGAATTGACTCGCTTTGCTTTTTTTTATCGAAGTTAGTTTCAGGAGCACCTTTTTTTTGTTCTAGTTTAGCTTTAATCGAATCAATAATATCAACATTTTCGTAAGTCCATATTATCGAAATAAATATTGTTATTGTCCAAACTAACAAGATTGTAATAATTTTTTTCATTTTTACGTAATTATTTCTGCAAATCTATCTTTTATAACATTTAGTTCTAAGTTGTTTGATTTTACAAAGTCATCTATGGCTTCCCTCACCTCAGGAATATGGCTTAGATCTCCATAATCATCACAAATTAGCACTTTTTTTTTACCTTTTAGATTTTGATATAAGATATTAAGGTCGTTTTTTACAGTATTGTAGCTATGACCTCCGTCAATAAAAACACAATCTATATTTGACAGATCTATCTTTTTAAGAACTTCGTTGGTATCTCCCTTTATTAAATTAATATTTTTCTCATATTTTTTAAGAAAATTACTTACGCTTTCCAAAGAATTTAAATCTTCTTTAAGAATTAAATTATAATAAATATTTTTTAATGGGTTTGAAAATTTTTGATTTATAAGAAATTTTGGTTCTATCTCATCATTCTCAGTATTTTTTTTTCCTCCAAATAAATCAATTCCTGTATAGGTAAATTTACCTTGGTTAAGATAGTTAAGTAAGTTGCATATATTTATGGATGTTACCCCGCAAAAAATTCCTATTTCTAAAAAAGTTTTTGGATTGTGTTTAGCTATTAATTCTAAAAATATATCTCCCCATTTGCCTTTGAGTCCAGTTTTTCTCCAATAGGTTTTATATTTGATGTCCAAGTTTTATGAAAAGGCTTCTGCCCAAGTGCCTTTTGTTGAGGCTTTAGAATATTCAGTAGCTCTGCCTTCAAAAAAGTTCATGTGTTCTACTGCATTAAGCATTGTATCTAACCAAGTAAGCGGATTAGTCTTAACATCATAAATCGGTTGAAGCCCTAGTTGTTGCAATCTTCTGTTACCTATCCATCTTATATATTGCTTAACTTGTTCTGCAGTGAGATCTTTTAAAGGCCCCATTTGAAATGCTAAATCTATAAATGCATCTTCATGAGAAACTATTGTTCTGCAAGCTTCATAAATTTCTTTTTTTAATTGTTCATCCCATATTTCAGGATTTTCTTTTATAAATTCATTAAATAATCTGATCATTGAATTGCAATGCAGAGTTTCGTCTCGAACAGACCAAGTTACTATTTGGCCCATACCTTTCATTTTATTTTGTCTTGGAAAATTTAAGAGTATTGCAAAGCTTGCGAACAATTGTAAACCTTCTGTAAAAGCTGAAAATACTGCAACTGTTTTTGCTATATCTCGCTTTGAATTAACATTAAATCCTTGCATATAATCATACTTGTCCTTCATTTCTTTGTATTTTAAAAAAGCGGAATATTCTGTTTCTGGCATACCAATTGTATCTAATAGATGGGAGTAAGCTGCAATATGAACTGTTTCCATAGAAGCAAAAGCTGTCATCATCATTAAAACCTCGGTTGGTTTAAATACTGTTGTATAATGTCTCAAATAACAGTTGTTTACCTCTACATCTGCCTGAGTAAAAAATCTAAATATATGTGTTAAAAGATTTTTTTCCTCAGTAGATAAATTTTTTTGCCAATCTCTCACATCGTCTCCGAGAGGAACTTCTTCTGGAAGCCAATGAATTCTCTGCTGAGTTAACCAAGCATCGTAACACCATGGATATCTAAAAGGTTTATAAACTGGATTTTCTACAAGTAGTCCATTTTCTTTGCCAGTCTGATTTATTTTTTTAATTTTTGCTACTGACATGATAAACATTCCTCGTATTCATTGTTTTCATTCTTTTCTATTTTCTTTTTCTTGGAATAAACGTTCTTTGTAACATCTGTAGAAGAGCCAGAATTAATATTTTCAGCCCTTTGAATTGATTTAGATCTACAATAATAAAGGCTCTTTAGACCTTTTTTCCATGCTTGGAAATGAATATTATGAAGCTCTTTTTTGTGAATATCTGCAGGTATAAAAACGTTAACAGACTGAGCTTGAGATATAAAAGGTGTTCTATCCGCCCCAAGTTCCACTACCCATCTTTGATCAATCTCAAAAGCTGTTTTAAATGTTTCTTTCTCTTCTTCTGTTAAAAAATCTAAATGCGAAACAGAGCCCTGATTTGTAGTTATGCTAGACCACACTTCATCATTATTTTTATTATATTTGTCCAAGACTTTCGAAAGATATTTATTTCTAACATTGTACGATCCTGATAGCGTTTTATGAGTATAACTATTTGCTGCAATAGGTTCTATTCCTGGAGAAGCTCCACCACAAATTATTGATATGGAAGCTGTAGGGGCTATTGCCGTTTTGTTAGAGAATCTTTCTTTAATTCCATATTCTTCAGCATCTGGGCAAGACCCTCTCTCGTCGGCCAGAACAATTGATGCGGCGTCCACTTTCTCCTGAATATCTTTGAAAACTTTTTTATTCCAGACTTTGCTCATTACTGATCCAAAAGGAATCTTTTTCTTTTGAAAGTACGAATGTAGTCCCATAACACCCAAACCAACACTTCTTTCTCTCATAGCAGAGTATTTTGCGTGTTTAAAACTATCAGGAGCTCTATTAATAAAATCAGTCATTACATTGTCTAAAAATCTCATCACATCTTCTACAAACTGTTCGTTGTCTTTCCATTCATCATATTTTTCTAAATTTAATGAAGATAAACAGCAGACTGCTGTTCTCTCTTTACCTTGGTTATCTATTCCAGTTGGTAATGTAATTTCACTGCATAAGTTTGATGTTTTAACGCTCAAACCAGCGAGCTTGTGATGTTGTGGTATCTGTCTATTAACAGTATCAATGTAGATAATATAAGGTTCTCCTGTTTCGACTCTAGCTGTCAAAAGCCTTATCCATAAATTTCTGGCTGACAATGTAGACTGTACAGATCCATCTTTTGGGCTTCTTAGCGCCCACTGAGAATCCGTTTCTACTGCTCTCATGAAAGCATCAGAAACTAAAACTCCGTGGTGCAAATTTAAAGATCTTCTATTAACATCACCGCCTGTTGGCCTTCTCATTTCTATAAATTCTTCTATCTCTGGATGGTCAATTGGCAAGTAACAAGCTGCGGAACCTCTTCTTAAAGATCCTTGACTAATAGCAAGTGTAAGTGAATCCATAACTTTTATAAAAGGAATTATTCCAGAAGTTTTTCCAACTTTGCCAATTTTTTCACCAATAGATCTTAGATTGCCCCAATAACTTCCTATACCTCCGCCTCTAGCAGCCAACCAAACATTTTCACTCCATAAATCTAAAATACCTTCCAAACTGTCACCTGCTTCGTTTAGAAAACACGAAATGGGCAAACCTCTCTCGGTTCCTCCGTTAGATAAAACAGGAGTTGCCGGCATAAACCATAGGTTGCTTATGTAATTATAAATTCTTTGCGCATGAAGATTGTTATCAGAATATGTACTAGCAACTCTTGCGAATAAATCTTGGTATGTTTCATTCTGGCCTAAATACCTGTCACTTAGAGTTGCTTTACCAAAATCAGTTAAGCCATCATCTTTGGATCTATCAATTTTTATAGTAATACCTTTATCGTTTTGAAATAACTCGGTTTGATTATTTAAAGAGAATAAATCTGGTTTTTTATTATTAAGATCTTTTAAATCATTTTGTTCAATTTTATCTAAACTTGAGACAGCCTTTTTTATTGCCAAAGATACGTTTTTATTCATAATTCTCTTATTTTACCTGACTTTTTGAACAAAACAACTATATGTTGTGTTGCTTTAACATTAATATACTAAATAACATA
>MDTG01420527.1_pt1 | contig 21031 bp, 13 predicted proteins | sample 811421 | NCBI WGS metagenome assembly MDTG01 (sample SAMN05326645, study PRJNA326480) | marine metagenome | isolation source: seawater | place: Pacific Ocean: South East | collected 2011
CGTCTCGCTTCGTCGGTGGGCCGCCTGCCCGAGAGATCGGCAGATCTCTCGGACGCCTTTTGGCGGCCCATAGCGTCTAGAGCCGGTCGAGGAGCTCGCGCTTCTTGGCGCGGAACTCCGACTCGTCGAGGATCCCCTCGTCGCGCAGGCGAGCCAGGTCGCGGATCAGCTGGGGAATGTCCGCGGCCGCGGGCTCGGGCTCCGTGGCAGGGTCGGGCCGGCGCGGCAGGAGAGAGAGCAGCTTGGGCTTGGCGGGCGGGTCGGCGGCCTCGGGCTCCTCGGCTGAGTCCTCGACGGGCTCCTCGCCCGCGCCGCGCTTGCCCAGCGAGAGCGCGCCGAGGGCGGCTCCCTTGGCCAGGGCCAGCGCGGCCTGGCCGCCGCCGCTCACGGCGTTCTTGGCGGCGTTGCGGCCGAAGTCCACCAGGGTCCCGCCGACCTTGGAGCCGACCTCGTCGACCGAGTCGAGGGCCTTGCTCAGCAGGAGGTCGATCTCCTTGGGCGGGTCGCTGTCGAGGCCCTCGCGGGCGCGGCGCTCGAGCTCTTCGTCGACGAGGCGCATCTCGACGAAGAGCTCGTCGACTCGCTGCGCGCGCTTGACGTGGCGCTGCAGGAGGCGCTTGATGTGCGGCGCGTATTCGCCCAGGACCTGCTGGTCGGCGGCGCAGAGGGCCAGGCCCAGCTCCGAGATCAGGAGCTGACGGCGGGCGCGGATCTCGCGGTTGCGGAAGGCGTCCGAGAGCCAGGAGAGGTCGAAGCGGGAGAGCAGGCCGGCCTCCTCCTTGCCGTCGAGCTCGCGCTCCATGCGGGCCTGTTCGCGCGCCTCGCTCAGGCGATCGAGCTTGCGCAGGATCCGGTCGAGGTCGACCAGCCCAGTGCCGCGCACGCTCGGGATCTCGAGCGCGGGCTCGCCGAGGCTGAAGCCCAGCTCGAACAGGCGCTTGTCGATCCGGTCGCGTCGCTGCCGGAGCTGGTTGTTGGACATGCCCTGGAGCCGGAGCGTGGTCCGTCGCTCGAGCTCGGGGTCGGGCGGGGCGTAGGGGCTGAGCGCGAGCGGCAGCAGGAGCTCGTCCTCGTCGGAGCCCTCGTCGCTCACCTCGCTGCTGCTGTCCTCGCTCATGGGGCTCCTGCGTCGTCCTCCCCGGACGCGTCGCCTCCCATGGTGCCAGGTGAAGCCGTGCTTGTCTCGCCGCCGCTGGCGTCCGCCTCGACCCTGGGCTTGGGCGGCGGCTTGAACAGGAGCTTGGCGCCGGCCTTGCCGAGCACGAAGAGCAGCGCCCAGGCGCCGAGCAGGGGCAGCGGCCCTCGCGCCAGGAGGCTGCCCAGGTCGACCAGCCAGATCGCCTGCAGCAGCGCGCGCGTGGTGGCCTGACCGCGGGCGCGGGTGCCCTCGAGGATCGTCGAGATCAGCTGGGTCAGCACCACCGCGAAGAGCGCCACGCCGCCCAGGAGCCCCAGCGGGTGCCAGCCCTCACCCAGGAGGGGGAAGGCGATCAGCGTGACCGGCGCGACCAGCAGCCCGAGGTAGCCGAAGCTGACCGCCAGCGTCCCGGCCCGCTCGTCCTCGTAGGTCGAGAGCCAGGTGAGGAAGGTCACGAACACGCCCAGCAGGCTGGCGTGCAAGAGGGTCGGGTCGATGGCGCCGCTGGGGCTCCACAGGCCGAGGGCGTAGGCGCCCAGGAGCGCGTTGGTGAAGCGGCACGAGCCCATGGCGATCGAGCCGACGAGGCGGATCCGCTTCAGCCCGCCGTCGTAGCCCAGCACGCAGAGCGCGACCGCGGTCGCGCCCACGAGCCCGCGCACCGGGCTGCCGGTCGCCAGGGCCGCCGCGCCTCCCGCCAGGGCCAGCCCGCCCAGGACCAGCCCGGCGCCCAGCCCCGCCGCGAGGCGGAAGGGCACGCGCCCGGAGGGCAGCGCGCGCTGGGGGTAGAGCTCGCGATCCCGCTCGACGTCGAACACGTCGTTGAGGACCATCCCCGCCCAATAGAGGCAGCAGGTCGCCAGGGCCAGGAGCGCGATCGCGCCCACCTCGACGCCCGTGGGGGCCCCGCTGCGCCAGCTCAGGCCAACGCCGAGCAGGAGGTTGCTGACCGCGCTGGCAGCCAGCGGGGCGCGCATCAGGAGGAGGAGCTGGCGGATCAAGTTCGTTTGAATTCGAATCTGAGTTAGGAATCAGGAATGGCTGTCGCTGCGCCGGACCCACGCCCTGAGATCTCGGTCGTGGACTCGGGTGCGGCGCTCGCGGGGCGCGAGCGTCTCACAGCTGAGCCGGAGCTGAGGATAGGAACGGAGAAAACTGGAAAACTAGAAAGCGCGGTGAGTGCTCTCCTTCGAGTTTTCAGTTTTCTCCGTTCAAGACCGAAGCAGAGGGAGCTGTCGCTGTTGGCGACAGCTCCTCTTTGATTCCCGGTTCGAATTTGCAGCCGAGACCCTGTCGGGGCGCGGGCCCCGACAGCGAGAGCTAGCCCAGGGGCCCGCCCTTCAGCACCTCGGGCGGGCAGCCGTCCTCGTAGGTCTTGAAGTTCTTGCGGAAGAGCTCGGCCAGCTGCTTGGCCTTGGCGTCGTAGGCCGCGCCGTCCTGCCAGGTGTTCTTGGGCTGGAGGATCTCGCTCGGCACACCCGGGCACTCGGTGGGGATCGCCAGGCCGAACACGGGGTCGACCACCGTGTCGACCTCGCGCAGGGTGCCCTCGTGGATCGCGTCCACGATCGCGCGCGTGTACTTGAGGCTCATCCGCTTGCCGACGCCGAAGCCGCCGCCCGACCAGCCGGTGTTGACCAGCCAGGTCGTGGTGTCGTGCTGCTGGCACTTCTCGGCCAGCAGCTCGGCGTACTTGACCGGGTGCCAGACCATGAAGGGCCCGCCGAAGCAGGGCGAGAAGGTCGCCTCGGGGTCGGTGACGCCCATCTCGGTGCCGGCGACCTTGGCCGTGTAGCCGCTGATGAAGTGGTACATCGCCTGCTCGGGCGTGAGCTTGCTCACGGGAGGGAGCACGCCGAAGGCGTCGCAGGTGAGGAAGATCACGTTGCGCGGGTGACCCGCCACGCAGGGGATCTTGGCCTGCTGGATGTACTCGATCGGGTAGGAGCCGCGGGTGTTGGTCGTGATCTCGGTCGAGTGGTAGTCGACCTCGCGCGAGCGCTCGTCGTAGACGACGTTCTCCAGCACCGCGCCGTAGCGGATCGCCTGGTAGATATCGGGCTCCTGCTCGGCCGAGAGGTCGATCATCTTGGCGTAGCAGCCGCCCTCGATGTTGAACAGCCCGTCGTCGGTCCAGCAGTGCTCGTCGTCGCCGATCAGGGCCCGCTTGGGGTCGGCCGAGAGGGTCGTCTTGCCCGTGCCCGAGAGGCCGAACAGGATCGAGCTGTTGTCGCTCGAGCCGTCCTTGGCCTCGGTGACCGAGCAGTGCATCGAGAGCACGCCGGTCTTGGGCATCAGGTAGTTCATGACCGTGAACACGCCCTTCTTCATCTCACCGGCGTACTCGGTGCCCAGGATCACCATCTCCTTGGCGCCGAAGTGCAGGTTGACGCTCGTCTTGGAGGTCATGCCCTCGGTGTGGTGATTGGCGGGGAAGCGGCCCGCGTTGAAGATCACGTAGTCCGGCTCGCCGAAGGTCTCGAGCTGCTCGGCGGTGGGCCGGATCAGCATGTTGTGCATGAAGAGCGCGTGGTAGGCGCGGGCGCAGATGATCCGCACCTTGATCTGATACTTGGGGTCCCAGCCGGCGAAGGCGTCGATGCAGTAGAGGCGCTTGCGGGTGTTGAGGTAGTCGATCGCGCGCTCGCGATTGATCTCGAACACGCGCTGCTCGAGCTTGAAGTTGACCGGACCCCACCACACGTCGTCCGAGCTGCCCGGCTCGTCCACGATCCGCTTGTCGGCGGGGCTGCGGCCGGTCTTCTCGCCCGACATCGCGATCAGGGCGCCGGTGGCGCTGATCGCCGAGCCCTCCTCGTAGCGGAGCGCGGCCTCGTAGAGATACGAGACCGAGGGGTTGCGGATCACGTCCTCGACGTCGATCCCGTGCTGCTGAAGCGAGAAGGTCGCGGTGGTCACGGCTAGGCCTCCTTGAAGGGCGCCCACCATAACGCGCGCGGCGGCAGGTGCTAGGCCCACCCCGAGGGGCCCTAAGGGCTCTTACGAATCCGCACACCCTGGGCGTCCAGGCTGAACTCCAGGCCATGGGGGCGCAGGCAGAGGGCCAAGGCGGCCTCGAGGGTCACCTGACGTACACGCAGGCGGACGTCGGGGTCGGACTTCGCCACCTCGTCGTCGAGGCGGACCTTGAGCCCAGTGATGTCGCCCAGGAACTGGACGACCTCGCTCAGCGGCGTCCCGGGGAAGTTGAGCGTCACCCGGCGCGAGGCGATCAGGAGCGCGCCCGAGGGGTCGGCCTCGACCTCGGCCTTGGTCCAGCGGTGCAGGCGCAGCGCGGCGAGGTCCTTGCCGATCACGATCAGGCCGGCGAAGGGCTTGCACTCGAGGTCCCCGTCGACCGCCAGCAGCTGCTCGAGGGCGCTCGCGAGGCTGACGTCCTGGAGCTGGGCCGTGACCGGTTTGCTCCCCTCGACGTCGGGCAGCGCCAGGAAGCCGATCCCGCTCACGTCCTGGAGGAAGCCGAGCGCGTCTGCGAGCGGGGTCCCGGCGAAGTTCAGCGTCACGCGCTGGGTCTTGAGCCGCCGCTTCAGGTCGCCGCCCACCTGGCGGACGTAGACCGCGGGCTTGTTCTCGATCCCGCTCACGAAGCGCTTGGCGGGGACGTCGGGCCAGGTGGCGAGGAAGCGCGTGGCCTCCGCCGCCAGGCCCTTGGTGTCGCCCCGGCGCGCGAGCAGGAACATGCGCCGCAGCGAGGCGTCCTTCGCCTGCCGGTGCTTGGCCGCGATCACCGCCTCGTACTTGGCCAGGGCGGTCTTGGCCTTGCGCTCGACGAGGTCCGCGATCAGGGCCTCGGTCCACTCGTCGGCGCGGGCGGGGGCCGTGAGCAGCAAGCTCAGGGCCAGGAGCAGGGCGAGTCGCATGGATCCTCCAGTCGCTCAATCTGCCCCAAGTCCTGTGCTCCCACCAGTGAACCCAGGCCCGACCCGCGGGTATCCCCGCCTGCACTGGGAACCCGGGGGAGCAATGGAACGAGCGCAGGGGTCCTTTCTGAGTCGGTGGCTGCGGACCACCTTCGACTACAACCCCACCTTCCCGCTCACGGCCCTGGCCCTGCTGGCCGGCCTGAGAATGCTGGCCGGTGAGAGCAGCGTCTCGGACGCCGCCAGCGGGATCCTCGGCGCGAGCGGCGTGCTGCAGGCCTACGAGCTGCTCCTCCTGGGCGTGGCCCTCGCCGTCCTCTGGCCGCGCAAGGTCGCCTACGAGACGACCTCGATCCTGATCATCCTGGCCGTGTTCCGCTTCGCGGCGCCCTTCCTCGCGATCCGCCTCGCCGGTGAGGGCCGCCTGGGCGCGGCGATCGGGCTCGGCGCCGCGATCGCGGTCCTGATGCTCGGCAAGACGGCCGCGGTCCAGCGCCAGCTGCGGCTGGACTGGCTGCGCTGGGAGCGGACCCTGGACGCGGTCTTGTTCTGCCTGGGCGCGGTGGCGCTGCCCCTGCTGGCCGAGCGCCTCGCCGCCGAGACCGGGGCCGGGATCACGCACGCCACCTCGCGGCTGATCCAGCTCGGCGCCTGGTGGACCCTCGCGCTCCTGATCGCCCCCCTGGCCTGCGGCCCCGAGGGCCTCGGCGCCGAGGGACCGCTCCGTTCGCGCCGCTTCGCGCTGGTGTGGCGGCCGATCACGGCCGCCGGCCTGACGCTCCTGCTCCTGAACGCGCTCTGGGTCTCGGGCGGCTGGCCGACCCCCGCCGCCCTGATCCCGCTCGCCCTCGGCGGCGTCGCGATCGCGAGCCACCTGATCCGCGCCTGGGGCGGGCGCACCCCTTGGCTGGCTCGCTACGCGCCGGCCGGCGCGCTGGCCCTGGCCCTGCTCAGCAGCTCGGGCTGGCTGCTGGGGACCTACAGGCCGCTCAGCCACGCCGCCGCGGTGGTGGGGCTCTTCGTGCTGGCCGCCCTGGCGGTGCCCCTGATCGACCGCCGGATCTGGCGCCCCGGGGCGCGCGCCCTGGCCTGGGTCGCCGCCTTCGCGCCCCTCCGCTTCGTGAGCAGCGGCAAGGAGGCCCTGCTCTACCTGAGCGTCGTCTCCGCCTGCGCGCTCATGACCGCCCTCTGGCGGCGGGCCGACCGTCCGGCCGCCGTGGCCCTGGCCTCGCTCGGGGTCCTGATCCTGATCCAGGTCGGCGCGCGCCACCCGATCGAGGCCTTCGTCCCGGTCGCGCTCCTCGGCGGCGCGGCGGCGCTGCTCCTGGCCTGGCGCCTGCCCGCAGGCGAGCACGCCCCCCGCGTCGCGCAGGGTCTGGCCTTGATCCCGGTCGCCTTGCAAGCCCTGATCGGGCCCCCGGCCTGGGCGCCGCTCGGCGGCTTGCTGCTCGCGACCTCGCTCGCCGGCGGCGCCGCCTGGCGCCGAGGGGAGGCCTCGCGCTGGGTCGCGCTCGTGGCGGGGGGAGGCCTCCTGGGCCGCAAGGTCGCCGACGGCGTCTCGCCCGGCCTCCTGCTCGTGGCCGCCTCCTTCGCCGGGATTCCGCTCGGCACCCTGATCGGGCTCCGCCGCGAGCGCCTGGCGCGCGAGGAGAGCGAGGCCCTGCTGGCGGACCCGCGCTTCGAGGACCCCGCACTGGTGGAGCCCGCCCCCTTCGCTGAACCCGCGCCCGTCGCCGAGGAGGTGCTCGCGTGATCTGCCCCTACTGCCGCGACCGCCTCGACCTCGACCCTCCCGGCGCCCCCCCGCCGGAGGAGGGCGAGGAGCCCCGCCGCCGGCTGATGGTCTGCACGGACTGCGACACCCGGGTGCATACGGCCTGCGCCCAGCTCCACGGGGCCTGCGTGACCCACGGCTGCGGCGGGACCCGCTTCGCCTTCACGACCCAGGCTCCCGAGCCCCGCCGGGTCGTCGCCCCCCGGGTCGAGCGCACGCACGACGCCCGCCCGCCCGCGCCGAGGCGCCGCCGCCGAACCCGCCCCGAGCCGCCCCCGCGCCCCGAGCCCCAGCCCGGCTGGGTCCCCGCCGAGGATCTGCCCCTCTTCGCGCTCGCCCTGTGCGGGATCGCGGGGGTGCTCCTGCTCGGCTAGCGGGGGACACCCGCTGCTCCCACCTCGCTCGCTTCCTGCTACCCTCGCGCGCTTCGCCCACAGCGTGACAGGACTGGCGGTCTACGGCCTCTCAGCACGTGGACCCCAGCGGGAGCCACCCATGGCCAAGGACACCTTCGAGCAGGTCGACGCGATCGTCTCCTTCCCCCAGCTAGAGGAGCGCATTCGCGCCTTCTGGAGCGAGGAGTCGATCTACGCCCGCCAGAAGGAGCTCCGTAAGGACGCGCCGCCCTTCGTGTTCTACGAGGGGCCCCCCACCGCCAACGGCCTGCCCCACAACGGCCACGTCCTGACCCGCGTGATCAAGGACGTGATCCCGCGCTACCGCACGATGCAGGGCTTCCACGTGCCGCGGAAGGCGGGCTGGGACACCCACGGGCTGCCGGTCGAGATCGAGGTCGAGAAGGAGCTCGGGATCCGCGGCAAGGACGCGATCCGCGACTACGGCGTCGAGCCCTTCGTGCGCAAGTGCCTCGAGAGCGTCTTCAAATACACCAAGGAGTGGGAGCGCAACACCAACCAGCTCGCGTTCTGGGTCGACCTCGACGACCCCTACGTGACCTACCACCAGAGCTACGTCGAGAGCGTGTGGTGGGCCCTGAGCAAGCTCTACGAGAAGGGCCTGCTCTACGAGGGCTACAAGGTGATCGCCTGGTGGGCGCAGGGCGGGACCGCCCTCAGCCAGGCCGAGGTCAACGAGGGCTACAAGGAGGTCCAGGACCCCTCGGTCTTCGCTCGCTTCCCGCTCGTGGACGACCCCGGCACCGAGCTGGTGGCCTGGACCACGACGCCCTGGACCCTGCCCAGCAACACCTACGCGGCGGTCAACGCCAAGTACGACTACGCCTACGTCCAGGACGGCGAGACGACCCTCGTCGTGGCGGCCGAGCTGGTCGAGGGCCTGGCCAAGAAGCTCAAGCGTGAGCTCGAGCTGGTCAAGACGGTCAAGGGCAGCGAGCTGGTCGGCCTGCGCTACGTGCCGCCCTTCGACTGGTTCAAGGACCTCGAGGCCGACTACTGGCGCGTCGTGGCGGCGGACTTCGTCTCGCTCGACGCGGGCACCGGGATCGTCCACTGCGCGCCGGCCTTCGGTGAGGACGACTTCAAGGTGCTCCAGCTGGAGAACCGCGAGCGGCGCGACGCCGGCCAGCCCGAGCTGCCGCTGATCTGCCCGGTCATGGCCAACGGCAAGTACGACCCCGAGCAGGCCCCCGAGCTCGTGGCCAACATGTGGGTCAAGGACGCCGACAAGGTGCTGGTCCGCGACCTCAAGGAGCGGGGCAAGCTGCTTCACCTCGAGCAGTACAAGCACAAGTACCCCTTCTGCCCGCGCAGCCCCGACGACCCGCTGATCTACATCGCGCGGCCGGCCTGGTACATCCGCACCACGCGCGAGATCCAGCGCGCGATCGACAACAACGCCCAGATCAACTGGCTGCCCGAGCACATCCGCGACGGGCGCTTCGGCGACTTCCTGCGCAACAACGTGGACTGGGCGCTCAGCCGCGAGCGCTTCTGGGGCACCCCCCTGCCCGTGTGGCGCAACGACGTGACCGGCGCGCTCGACGTGCCCAGCTCGGTGGCCGACATCCTGGCGCGCAACCCCAACGCCTTCGACGCCTTCGAGCAGCAGCGCGCGAGCGACCCCGAGCTCTCGCCGCACCTCAAGGTCCACAAGCCCTACATCGACGCAGTCACCTGGACCAAGGAGGGCGAGGAGGGCGTCTATCGGCGCGTCTCCGAGGTCATCGACTGCTGGTTCGACTCGGGCTCGATGCCCTTCGCCCAGTGGGGCTACCCGCACCAGGGCCAGGAAGAGTTCGCGCGCTACTTCCCCGCCGACTTCATCTCCGAGGCGATCGACCAGACCCGCGGCTGGTTCTACACCCTGCTCATGGTCTCGACCCTGCTCTTCGAGGAGCAGGCCGCGCCGCACCCCTACAAGACCTGCATCGTGCTCGGGCACGTGTGCGACTCGCAGGGCAAGAAGGAGTCCAAGAGCAAGGGCAACTACACCCCGCCCGAGGTGATCCTGGACCACGTCCGGATCCAGATGGCGGTCGTCGACGCCGAGGGCAAGCTCAAGGACCCGCCCGAGGGGACCCTCTTCGTGGCGCCCGAGGACTACGAGGGGCTCGACCTCAAGGGCAAGAGCACCCAGCTGCTCGTCTATCGAGGCGACCGGAGCGAGGCCCAGGGTCGGACCCTGAAGGTCGTCCCGACCAAGGGCGTGGCTCGGCGCCACGCGCTCGTCAACGCCGCGGACCGCGAGTCCTTTGGCGTCAGCAGCGCGCCCAAGGGCACGAAGACCATGCCCAAGGAGGTGCCCAGCCTGCCCGGCGAGCACGTCCTGTGGCTCGAGGACCCGACCTCGCCCGCCCCGGGCGCGGACGCCTTCCGCTGGTTCTTCTACGCGAGCAACCCGCCCTGGAACTCGACCCGCCACTCGCTGACGGCCGTGCGCCAGACCCAGCGCGAGCTGCCCTTCAAGCTGCGCAACGTGCTCAAGTTCTTCGCCGAATACGCCAACATCGACGGGTTCGACCCCAGCGACGCGGCCTGCCAGGCGGGGCAGCGACCGACCAGCGAGCGGGCCGAGCTCGACCGCTGGATCCTCTCGGAGCTGGCGCTGACCAACCAGGCGGTCGTCGGCTTCCTGGACGACTTCCGCATCTACGAGGCGGCCCAGGTCCTGACCGACTTCACCGACGGGCTGAGCAACTGGTACGTGCGCCGCTGCCGGGCCCGCTTCTGGGCCAAGGGGCTCGGGCCGGACAAGCTCGACGCCCACTGGACGCTCTACACCTGCCTCACGACCCTGGCCAAGCTGCTCGCGCCCTTCCTCCCCTACGCGAGCGAGGACCTGTGGCAGAACCTCGTCCGGCGCCCGCTGCCGGACGCCGAGGCCTCGGTCCACCTGGCCGACTACCCCGCGCCGGTGCTCGCCGACGTGGACGAGCGCCTGAGCCAGGTCATGGGGGCGGTGCGCGAGGTCGTCAGCCTGGGGCTCCAGGTGCGCGCTTCGCACAAGCTGGCGGTCCGTCAGGCGCTCCAGAGCGTGACCCTGGTCCTGAGCGACGAGTCCCTCCGCTCCGAGCTCGAGGCCCACGCCGAGCAGATCCGCGAGGAGCTGAACGTCAAGGAGCTCGAGTTCGCGGCCAAGGCCGACGCCTTCGTCAACTACAAGGTCAAGCCGAACTTCAAGCTGCTGGGCCAGAAGCTGCGCGGCGACATGCCCAAGGTCAAGAAGCTGCTGCTCGCGGCCAAGGGCGAGGACCTGCTCGCCGAGCTGAGCGCCAAGGGCTGCGTGACCCTGGACGTGGAGGGCAAGGCCGTCGAGCTGGCGCCGGAGGAGGTCAACGTCGTCCTCGAGGAGAAGGAGGGCTTCGCGGCCAGCAGCGGCAAGGTCGGCGTGATCGTGCTCGCGACTGAGCTGACGCCGGAGCTGATCGCCGAGGGCCTCTACCGCGAGGTCCAGCGGCGCGTCCAGGACCTGCGCAAGCAGCGCGACCTGGCCTACACCGACCGGATCGAGCTCTGGCTCAGCGGCGACGAGGAGCTCGTGGCCGCCGCCGAGGCGCACCGGGAGGCGCTCTGTAGCGAGACCCTGACCGAGGCGCTCCACCTGCGCGAGGCGGCCCCCGTGGGCGTCGAGGCGAGCGAGCTCGAGGTCAAGGGGCGCGCGCTGGTGATCGGGCTACGCGTTCAGGGCTGAATTGGAACGGGAGGGGTGGCGTCGCGGAGGAGCCCGCGCTGAGGTTCTGCCTTTACGAAAGACCAAAGCGCCTCGCGCGCGGCCTCTCGGACTTCTAGACTCTTCGCGCTCAACGGAAGGAACTCAATCGTGCACAAGCTCAGTCTGAGCCTGGCGGTGGCGCTGTCCGCCGTCACGCTTTGTTCGCCCGCCCTGGCCAAGGACTACTACGTCTCGGCCAATCGAGGACGAGGCAAGAAGGCAACCAAGAAGAAGCCGGCCAAGGACCTCGGCAACATCATCAGCAAGCTCCAGCCGGGCGACACGGTCCACATCGCCGAGGGGACCTACCTCGGGCGCGGTGAGAACGGCTCGAACACGATCGACGTGCCGGTCTCGATCATCGGCGGCTACTCGGACGACTTCTCCAAGCGCGACCCCTGGGGCGCCCACAAGACGATCCTCTCGGGCAACAACCTGACTCAGAACTACACCCCGCAGCCGGCGCTGAAGATCGACTTGATGAAGTCGCACTTCAAGAACATCCAGGGCTGCGAGTTCGTGATCGACGGCCTGATCATCGACCACGGCGCGCGCAACCGCTACCAGACCGACAAGCAGGCCAAGCTGCTGCTGAAGGCCGACCCCAAGACGGGCAAGAACCCCAGCCCCAGCCTGGGCGGCCTCGTGATCTGGCTCAACAAGAGCGGCAAGTTCGACGAGGGCCCGCCGTGGAAGGTCACCGTTCAGAACTGCATCATCCTGAACACCCACCAGAACCAGGGTGCCCTGGCCGTCTCGGGCTTCCGCCAGAGCACGATCACGATCCGCAACAACGCCGTGATCAATCACAGCGGCACGGGGATCTTCCTCGGCAGCAAGTTCCACGGCGCGAAGGACAAGCTGCCCAAGTTCGTGGTCGAGAACAACACGGTGCTCTTCAGCGCTGACAGCGGCATGAGTCAGGGCTTCAGCCTGTTCATGGACACCGACCTCGAGGCCACGATCAAGAACAACGTGTTCGCCTTCAGCGACATTTACGCGCTCAACAACGGCAAGAAGACCAAGAACGTGCTGCTCATGAACAACCTCGTGGCCGGCGCGCGCAAGGCCGACTACGTCGAGGGCGACATGAAGATGGACATCGAGGAGATGATCGACGAGGCCGAGCTGGTCCATGAGGACAGCGACGGCAACTTCTCGAAGAAGATCAAGATCCCCGTGAGCGCCGAGTGGGCCAAGGTCTACGGCTCGCGCGTGGTGGTCGACCGCGAGAAGGCCGAGGCCGGGATCAAGGCCAAGAACAGCGACGCCAACTCGCTGCGCTCGATGCTCGGCCTGCCCCTCGACGCGGGCTCGGTCAAGTGGCCCAAGATCGACGTCTACCTGCCCCGGATCTCGGTCGAGGACGGCGTCAAGGCCGCCTCGACCCAATACGAGGGCAAGGGCTCGGGCAAGGCCCTGATCAAGTAGGGCTCCAACCCGTGCCTCTCGCAGCGCCGGCGCCCCTGGGCGCCGGCGCTCTGCGTTCCGGACTCAGAGCTCGAGCCGATAGCCCAGGCCGTGGACGGTGACCAGGAAGCGCGGCTTCTTGGGCTCGGGCTCGATCTTCTTGCGCAGCTTGGCGACGTGCTGGTCCACGGTGCGGGTGCTGGGGAAGCGGTCCATGCCCCACACCTGATCGAGGAACTCGTTGCGGCTGACCGGCGTGCCGCGCAGCCGATAGAGCAGGCGCAGCATGTCGGCTTCGCGCACGCTCAGCTCCCAGCTCCGGCCTTCGCCTTCGACCCGCAGCGCCTTGAGGTCGACGCGCCGGGGGCCGAGCGCGAAGGCCTCAGCGGTGCTCGCTTCCTCGTGGTCGCCGACGCGGCGCAGGTGAGCGCGGACGCGGGCCTTGAGCTCGGCCAGGCCGAAGGGCTTGACCACGTAGTCGTCGGCGCCCAGGTCGAGGCCGCGCACCTTGTCGGTCTCGGCCTCGAGGGCGGTCAGGATCAGGACCGGGAAGCGGTGTCCCTCGCCGCGCAGGGTCTCGAGGACCTCGAAGCCCGAGCGCTTGGGGATCATGAGGTCGAGCAGGACCAGGTCGGGCGCCTGGGCGCGGATCGCGTCCAGGGCGGCCTCTCCGTCGCGGACGACCTCGACCCGGTAGCCCTCCTTGCCCAGCGCGAACTCGAGCCCCAGGGCCAGGGTCTCCTCGTCCTCCACGACCAGCACCCGCGCGCTCACGTCGGCTCCATCCGCTCAGGCGTCCTCGGCGGGCAGCTCGAGCACGAACTCGCTCCCGCCCCCGGCGCGCGGCGCGTAGCGCAGCTCGCCGCCGTGAGCCTCGGCGACCGCGCGGCCCAGCGCCAGCCCGAGGCCGACGCCGGGGCGCTCGCGCGTCAGCTCGTCGGCGGCGCGCCAGAAGGCCTCGAAGATCCGCTCGCGGGCCGCGGCGGGGACGCCCGGCCCGCGGTCGAGCAGGTGGAAGCGGACCCGCTCGTCCTCGGCGTCCACCCGCAGCTCGACGGGCTCGCTCAGGTCGCCGTACTTGATCGCGTTGTCGATCAGGTTGACCAGGACCCCGACGATCCCGCCCCGGTCCCCGACCAGGGCCGGCAGGCGCTCCGCTCGGCTGAGCGTCAGGTCGGCCCCGGCCTCCTCGGCCACCGGGCCCATGCGCTCGAGCGCTTCGGCGGCCAGGTCAGCGGGCGCGAGGCGCTCGCGCTCGCTGGGGTCGACCCCTCGCTCGGCCCGCGCCAGCTCCAGGACCCCCCGGACCATGGCGTCCAGCCGCTCGGTCTCGCCGACCATGCGGTTGGCGAACTCGCGCGTCTGCTCCTCGTCCAGCCCGCCCTCGGCCAGCAGCTCGCTCAGGAGCCGGATCGAGGCCAGGGGCGTCTTGAGCTCGTGGGTCACGGCCGAGACGAAGTTGCGCTGGTCGCGCGCGCTCTGCGCGTCGCGCCGGACCGAGCGCACGAGCAGTCCGCTGCCGAGCAGGAGCAGCAAGAGCGTCCCGCCGACCAGGCCGAGGGTCGTGCGGACCCGCTGGGACTCGGCGGCGAGGAAGGCCTCGCGCTCGGTCCCGCGCACCAGCAGCTCGGCGCCCGTGAAGGCGCCGGACAGGCGGTGGCGGGCCACGATCGGCGCGCCCTCGAGCGGGGCGAGCCCTGGCAGCAAGGCCTGGAGCTCGAAGCCCAGCTCGGCGTAGCCCTGGGGTTCGGGGCGCGCGAGCGCCTGGGTGAGGAGCGCGCCCCGCGGAGCGGCCGCGGCCCCCTCGAGGTCGGCCGCGACGATCACCACCGCCTCGCCCCAAGGGGGCGCCGCGCGGCTGGGGTCCGCGGGGAGGGCGAAGGCCCGTTGGGCCGGCGCCCTTTGGGCGGCGACCCAGGAGTCGACCCCCGCCACCCCGCGGCCGCAGCGCCAGCGACGGCCGAGGTCTCGCGCCCGGTCCTCAGCCAGGATGCGCTCCAGGCGGGACTCCGAGGCAGGGGCCAGGCCGTCCCGGCTCAGGAGGCGACGGACGCGCGTCCAGAGCACGCCCGCGGACGGATCGCTGGGCCCGCGGTAGCGTTCGCTCAGCTCGGTCAGGAGCGAGAGCAGGGGCTCGGCGCGCTCGCCGGGCGGGAGCGTCCGGGCGGCCAGGTAGCGGGCCACCCAGTCCAGCCGGAGGCCCTGGGCGTCGAGGAGCGGGCCGAGGCGGGCCGCCGCGCGGTAGCGCTCCCGCGCGCGCTCGGGGGAGGCGGTCCGCGAGCGCTCCTCGCTCCTCCCCCAGGCGATCAGGGCCGCGGCTCGGTCCGCGGGGCTCGCCCCAGCCACGAAGTCCGCCAGGGTCTGGCTCAGGGTCGCCGCGTCCCCCTCCCGCTCCAGGCTGGCCAGGCGGCGATCGAGGGCGTCCCAGGCGGGGGTGACCTGGGCGTGGCTCGCGGGCGCCGCGACGCCTTGGCTGAGCGAGAGCGGGCCGCGGCGGGCGACCTCGGCCAGCTCGCGCTCGAGCGCCGCCTGCGCCGCGGCGAGGGCGGCGCCCGCCTGGCGCTGGTAGCGCAGCTCGGCCCGCTCGCGCTCCTGGGCGATCGAGCGCCAGGCCAGCAGGCCCAGCGCCAGACAGGCCAGGAGCAGGACCCCGGCCAGGAGGAGCGCGCTCTGCGAGCCGCCGCGCTTCACCGGGCGTCGGGCCTCTGGGCCGCGGACGAGATCGCCGAGATCGCGTCCTCCAGCGCGCGCTTCAGGGCCGAGCGGGGGTTCGTGCCCAGCTTGCGGATGAGGAGGGGGAGGGTCTCGGCTCGCCCCAGCTTGCCGAGGGCCTGCGCGGCGGCAACCGCGACGCTGTCCTGCTCGGCGTCGAGCAGCTCAACCAGCTCGCGCAGGGTCGCGTCGGCGATCCCGGTCCGCTGCTGGGCCAGCTCTTCCTCGAGCCGGCGGCGCGCGCCCAGCCTCTCGAGCGCACGCTCAGCGGCCTGACGGACCTTGACGTCGATCTCGGCCAGGCCGCGCTCGACGAGGGGCAAGGCCACTCGCGTGGGCGCCGCGGCGACCACGTTCAAGAGCTCGCGGCGATGCCACGCCTCGAGGTGGCTCCAGGCGGGCACGAACAGGCGCAGGGTCTCGCGCTCGCGCTCGCCGGCCCCGATCTGGACCAGGAACAGGCGGGTGATCGGCCACACCAGCCGGCGCTGGGCCAGGGCGGGCAGGTGACGCTCGAAGGCGGCGACCGGGTCGCGCAGCGCAAAGAACATCGCGGGGTTGGTCAGCCAGGCGCGGAGCCTGGGGCTGAGCCTCGCTTGGGGGAGCGGCGCCGGCGGCGACTCTCGCAGGAGGGCGCCGAAGGAGGCGCTGACCACCTCGGCCGTGTGGCTGGGGCTGAGCTCAGCCTCGCGCTGCCAGAGCTCGACGAGGCGCATGTGGCCTCGCCCCTTGCGGCCGGCGGCCTTGCCGAGGGACTCGGTCAGCGTCTCGAGCAGGGGGAAGCTCGGTTGCTGCGGGCGGTGCTCGCTCAGGGTCGAGAGGGCTTCGCAGAGGAGGTCGAGGGGCAGCTCCTCCCAGTCGTGGGCCAGGTCGCTCGCGAGGGCTTGCTGCTGCAGGCTGCCCGCGCGCAGGGTGTAGAGCAGCCGAGAGCCCCAGGCGCGGCGCTGCTTGGCGTCCAGCCAGCGCAGGTCCTGAGCCTGACGCGCGTCGCACTCCTCAGGGGAGAGTCCGATCCTCACCTCGCCGCGCGAGAGCCGGGGATTGGAGTGCTGGAGGAGGGCCAGGACGCCGGCCGGTCGCGCACGCGCCGGGGCCTGCTCGACCGCGGCGCGCAGGTCGGGGTAGGCCTCGGGCGGCAGCTGCTCGACGATCCGGTTGAGCTGGTCGAGCTCCGGGTCGGGGCTGCGCTGCAACAAGGCTGAGAACGTGGGGACACCCGCGACGTCGGTCAGCAGGGGAATCGTCTGGCCGGCGGGGCCGAGGGCCACCTTCAGGAGGGCCGCTTCGAGCCGTCGCGCCAGCGCGGGCGCGGGACGGGTGAGGCGGAAGCCGAGCGCCCGGCGCACCTCGGCAGGAGTGAGTCGCTCACCGACGAGCTCGAGCAGGCGGATGAAGACCTCCGGTCGCTGCTCCACGAACCGGGCCGCGCTGCTGAGGATCGTGGCCCAGTCCTGGTGGCGCAGGCGCCCGCGCGGCGTCGCGGCGAGCTGCTCTAGCATCCGGGGGGCCGCTGGGCTCGGGGCGAGGTTCCGGACCGCGGCGCTCAGCTGAACCGGGTCACGGTCTTCTCCTCGCAAGCAAGCCTCGAGCGTGAGGAGGCTCGCGCAGCTCTCGCGGAGGCGAAGCAGCGCATTGCGCAAGTCGTCGCTGCGATAGCTCCAGCTCTTGTCGTCTTGTCGCGGCAGTGTGAGGAGGAAGCGCTCGAGCTGCCTCGCCAGCGTGGGTTCGGCCGCGACGGCGGTCGCGATCTCCTCGCTGTCGTGCTCGATCAGCCCGTCGCGATCGCCCCACGCGAGGTCCTTCGCGCTCAGGGCTTGGATCAGGCAGGGCAGCGCTCGCTTCATTGCGGCCTTGCCGTCCTGGACCGATTTCACGAGGGCGTAGACGGCGTCGCGGCGGGCCCTCGGCGGGACGTCGTCGGCCTCGGCCAGCCAGAGCTGCTCCGTGGGACCTTCCCTCAGCAGGAGGTTGTGTGCGCCCTCCGTCCCAGTGACCACCGCGCTGCGCACGGCGGCGATGAGGGACGAGGGCAGCGGCCGGGCGCGGTAGATCGTCGAGCTGGCGTTGAGGGCCGCGATCCGCTCCACCTCGTGCGGGGAGGCGAGGGCGCGCTGAAGCCGCTCGAGGTGGCGCGGCTGGTCGAGCAGCTCGAGCCCCACGGAACGCGCCATTGCGTCGGCGTGCGAGAGCAGGCGCTGGATGGCGCGCTCCTTGGCCGGGCTGTCGTGGAGCCCGCGCAGGAGCTCCGCGCAGCGCTGAGGAGGCAGCAGGTAGCGCTTGCCCTCGGGCCCGAAGGTCCGTCCCTCGATCACGAGCTCGACCAGCGAGGGGATCAAGCGCTCGCCGTAGCGGAGGAGCTGCTGCACGTCGCTGCGCTCCCACTTGGTCTGCAGCCGCTCGAGGAAGAGGTAGGCGCTGGGTGGCAACACGGCCTGCTGGGTGGCGCGGCCGAGCTTCGCGTCGCAGCGGGCGATCGCGGCCTCGGCCTCGCGGGCCAGGGCGCGCAGGCTCGCCGCGCGGGCGCGCTCCAGGGCGCGGCGGTAGAGCACCTGGGCCCGGCTGGGGTCGCGCTCGTGCTGCTCCTCGAAGGCGCCCTCGGCGAAGAGCGCGCGCGCGGCGCCGCGGGCTTCGGCCTTGGTCGGCGCGGGGGGAGCGGCGGGCTGGGCGGAGAGGGGCAGGGCCAGGCCGAGAGCCAGGGCCAGGCCGAGGGGAGCGGGGAAACGCGGTCGGGTCATGAGTCCTCCTTCAAGACGGCCAGAAGGTAGGAATCGAGCCCCTCGAAGGTGTCAGAGCGATATTTCGCACGTGTAAAAGAGTGTATCCGCGCGGGCCGCTCAGGGCCCGGAGGCGCCGAGCTGCGCGGCGGCCAGGTCGCGCAGGGGCTCGCCCAGGGCGCGGTTCCAGATCGTGAAGCCGGCCAGGGTCGGCTTGATCGCCCAGCCGGCGTCGCTCCGCTCCTCGAGCTCGATCTTGGTCCCGAACAGGCGGACCCGCCGCCGCCCGCTCGGAGCGAGCAGGACCGAGTGGCGGTTCTCCGCGCGCCAGCCGCGGGCCTCGAGCCAGGCGCGGATCACCCACCCGTAGGTGATCGGGTCCCAGGGCAAGCCACGCCGCTGGACGCGGCTGAAGGCGAAGTCGCGGATCGCCTCGCCCTCGTCCTCGCTGAGGGGGCGGCGGCGCGGGTCGAGGGACTCGGGCTGCTCGGGCGCCAGGCGGCGAGCCCGGGCAGCGGCCAGCGCGGGGGCGACGTCTCGGGGCTCGACTTCGCGCAGGCAGAGCCAGGGGAGGAGCGCGCGGGTCACGCCGTCCCGGCGACGGGCCTGGCTGAAGCGGCGGTTGCCGACCTGGTAGAGCCGCTGGCTCAGCTCCCCGGGCTCGAGGCTCAGCGGGGGGTCCCCGCGTCCGACCCGGTGCGCGGTCAGGGCCAGCAGGTCTGAGAGCAGGTCGCGGTCCGCCAGCTCGCTCTCGAAGCGGGCGTGGAAGTCCTCGTGCAGGGTCGACTCGAGCTCGCTCAGCCTCCTGGCCGCCTCGGCGTCGCCGTCCAGGGCGGCCAGGGCCAGGTCGAGGGCGGCGGGGATCTCGCTGCGCAGGAAGGGGTCCCAGTGCCAGATTCCGTGCGCGAGGCCGAGGCCGAGCCGCAGCTCGACCTCGAAGTCGAAGTCCGTCAAACGGCCCAGCCCGTCGATCAAGGCCTTGAGGCTGGACTGGCCCGGGCGGCGGACCGCGAGCGCGTCCTCGCCCAGGAGCACGGCGGCGGCGGGCTCGCCGAGGAACGCCGCGGCCTCGACGCTCCCCCAGTCGAGGTCGCCCTGCTGAAGGCGCGCGCGCAGGTAGGCCACGCCCTCGGCGGTCTGACCGCTGCTCTGCCAGGCGCGCAGCTGTGCTCGGACCCGTTCGTCCACGCCCCGATCGTCTCGTCTCTGCAACGAGTTGTGGAGGGGGAAGGTCGCGCTCTTGACAGGGCGGGGTCGCCGGTGGTTTCTTAGAGGCCGTGACGCAGAGCAGCCACCATCACCACCACCATCATCACGGCCGCGGGCCGTGCGTGGTGCATTGGGTGATCTGAGCTAGCGCTCGAGCGAACCAGATCCAACTGCCCCACGCCGGCCCTCGCGGCCGGCGTGCTGCGTTTCGGGGCGGTCCCGAGGCGCTGGCGCGCGGTGGACCGCGGTGACCGGGTGAGGCCCACAGAGGCCCCCATGAACGTCCCAGCTCCTGCTCTCGAGACCGAGCTCCCCGCCCCGCCGGCCCTGGCGGAGGTCGCGCTCCGCCTGGCCCTGCCCAAGGGCCGGATCGCGGCCGGCGTGACCTCGCTCCTGGCCGACGCCGGGATCCGGATCACCGCGGGCGCCCGCAGCTACCGGCCGAGCGTGTCCCTCTCGGGCGTCGAGGCCAAGGTGCTCAAGCCCCAAAACGTGGTCCAAATGCTGGCCGCTGGCTCGCGCGACCTGGGCTTCGCCGGCGCCGACTGGGTGGCCGAGCTGGGCGCCGACCTCGTCGAGCTGCTCGACACGGGCATGGACCCGGTCCGCCTGGTCCTGGCCGCTCCCCGCGAGCTGCTCGAGGCGGGCCGCCTCCCGTCGGGCACCCTGCGGGTGGCCTCCGAATACGAGCGGATCACGCGGGAGGCCTTCGAGCGGCGCGGCGAGACCTACGTGTTCGTGCGCTCCAACGGCGCGACCGAGGTCTTCCCGCCCGAGGACGCGGACTGCATCGTGGACAACACGGCCACCGGATCGACCCTGCGCGCCAACGGGCTCGAGATCGTGGACGTGCTCATGGAGAGCTCGACCCGGCTCTACGCGAGCAAGGCGGCCTGGGCCGACCCGGCCAAGCGGCGCGTGCTCGAGGACTGGGTCACGGTGCTCGAGGCCGTCCTCGCGGCGCGGCGACGGGTGGTGCTCGAGGTCAACGTCGCGGCGGCCGACCTCGACGCGGTGGTGGCCCTCCTGCCCTGCATGCGCCGCCCCACCGTGGCGCCCCTGTTCGGAGAGGAGGGCTACGCCGTCAAGGCCGCCGTCCCGCGCGACGAGGTCCCGCGCTTGATCCCGCGCCTGCGCGCGGCGGGCGGGACCGACGTGCTCGTGGCCTCGATCCAGCAGATCGTGGTCTGAGGAGCGGCGCCGTGAACTCGCCCGCGACGACCCTCGCCGCTCGCCCTCGCCCCGTGGCGAGCGTCGCCGAGCAGACGCCCTACGCGCCGCCGCCCCGCGACCCCGCGATCCTCGACCTGGCCGGGAACGAGGGGCCGCCGGTCGTGGCCCCCGAGTGGGCCCAGCTCCCCCTCGACGTGCTGCGGCGCTACCCGCGCCCCGCCGAGCTCGAGGCCCAGCTCGCCGCGCGCTGGGGTCTCCCCGCCGCGGGCTGCTGGGTGGGGGCTGGCGCCGACGAGGCCCTCGATCGCCTCTGCCGCTCCTACCTCGCCCCGGGGCGCGAGCTGCTGGTGGCGACGCCGACCTTCGCCATGCTGCCCCGCTACGCGCAGCTCTGCGGGGCCGAGGTGGTCGAGGTCCCCTGGCCGGAGGGGCCCCTGCCGCGCGCCGAGCTCGCCGCGCGGATCAGCGAGCGGACGGGGATCGTGGCGGTGGTCTCGCCCAACAACCCGACCGGCGCGGTCGCGAGCGCGTCCGACCTGCGGGCCCTGGCCGCGGCGGCCCCCGGGGCCGCGATCCTCCTCGACGCGGCCTACGCCGAGTTCGCCGACGAGGACTGGTCGCGCGAGGTGCTCGACCTGCCCAACGTGGTCGTGGCGCGCACCTTCTCCAAGGCCTACGGGCTGGCCGGCCTGCGCGTCGGCTACCTGCTCGGCGCGCCCGAGCTCCTGGCGCCCCTGCGCGTGTTCTCGCCCTTCCCGGTCGCGGGCCCTTCGCTGTGGCTGGCTCAGCAGGCCGCGGCGCGGGGCCCCGACTCGGCCAAGCTGGCGCGGGTCCGCGCCGAGCGGGCGCGCCTGAGCCAGCTGGCAGCGCTGGCTGGCCTGCGCGCGCA
>MDTG01393530.1_pt1 | contig 21028 bp, 26 predicted proteins | sample 811421 | NCBI WGS metagenome assembly MDTG01 (sample SAMN05326645, study PRJNA326480) | marine metagenome | isolation source: seawater | place: Pacific Ocean: South East | collected 2011
AAAATGGTATTATTCTCATTAAATTTTAATGAGAATAATACAAAATAGGGCGACAATGGAAGAATACACACTTTTAATAGATACTGAAGATGCAAAAGGTCTAGTATATAATATCTCAAAAGTACTTTTTGCAAATAACTTAAATATAGAACAAAATGCTGAATATGTTGATTCAGAAACTAACAAGTTTTTTATGAGAACAATTATCTCAGGAAAAATATCACAAAATATCTTACTTAAAGAACTAAAAGAAGTTTTACCTCAAAATGCAGAAATAAAACTAAATAAAAAAGCTAAGAAAGATGTAGTTATTTTGGCAACTAAAGAATCACATGTTTTAGGTGATTTACTAATTAGATATATTGATGGTGAGTTAAATGCAAATATCAAAGCAGTAATAGCAAACCATGAAGATCTAAGATCTTTAGTTGAAAACTTTGGGATTGAATTTACTTGTATTAGTGCTGATAATTTAAACAGAGAAGAGCATGAAGCAAAAGTAATTAAGAAAATAAATGAATATGAACCTGAACTTATAGTTTTAGCAAAATATATGAGAATTTTAACTCCTTCTTTTGTAGAAACTTTTCCTCAAAGAGTTTTAAATATTCACCACTCTTTTTTACCTGCATTTATAGGAGCAAATCCATATAAGCAAGCACATCAAAGAGGTGTTAAAATTATTGGTGCTACTGCTCATTTTGTTACAAATGATTTAGATGAAGGTCCAATTATTGCTCAAGATGTAGTAAGAATAGATCACTCATACTCTTGGCAAGAGATGAGAAAAGCTGGAAGAAATGTAGAAAAAATTGTATTATCAAATGCTTTTCAAATGTTACTTGATGACAAGGTTTTTGTACATGGAAATAAGACGGTGATTTTATAATGTTTAATCTTGTTTTATTAGAGCCACGAATGCCTGGAAATGTAGGAACTATTGGAAGATTAGCCTTTGCAATGGATTGTACATTACATCTAATTAAACCTTATGGTTTTGGAGATATTACAGAAAAAGAAGTAAGACGTGCAGGACTTGATTATTGGTTTGAATTAGATGTACGTGAGTATGAAAATATTGAAGATTTTTGGGAAAAAAATCCTTTCTCAAATAGACACTTTTTTGCAACTACAAAAACGAAAAGAAACTATTTTGAAGCATCTTATGAAGTAGGAGATTACTTCTATTTTGGACGTGAAGATGCTGGACTTCCTCAAAAAATCTTGGAAAAAAGAGAAGAAGGGTGTATTACAATTCCTATGACAAATGAAGCTAGAAGTTTAAATATCGCAAATTCTGTTTCAGTTGTAGCTTACGAAGCTTTAAGACAAAATTATAAAGATTTTAAGTAAAGAATTTATATGTTTAATATATTGGTTTTAGAAGATGATGAACTTTTTTCAAGTACTTTAGAAGACTTCTTAAGTGAAGAAGGTTTTTATGTAGACTTAGCCTACGATGGTGAGCAATGTCTTGATTTAAACTATGAAAAAAAATATGATTTATATATCTTTGATATAAATGTACCTAAAATAAATGGTTTAGATTTACTTAAACAGTTAAGAGGTGCAGGAGATTCAACCCCTTCTATTTTTCTAACATCATATAAAGACAAAGATACTTTACAACAAGGTTTTTTAAATGGTTGTGATGATTATTTAAGAAAGCCAGTTGACTTAGATGAACTGCTCTTAAGAATTAAAGCCTTATTAAAAAGAAATAAAAAACAGTTTGAAGTTGTAGTTTTGAATGAAACTTTAAGTTTTGATCCTCAATCAAAAAGAGTTTTAGAAAATGGAATTGATTTAAACCTATCTGTAAAAATTACTGATTTATTAGAACTATTTATTGAAAATAGAGGTTCTATTGTTACAAAAGATATGATTATATCAAAGCTATGGAATATAGATGAAGAGTACAGTGAAGGTTCTATTCGAGTATATATAAACCATATCAAAAAACTTCTAGGTAAAGATAGTATCAGAAATGTTAAAGGTATTGGATATAAAGTTGAATTCTAAAAAAAGAGATTTTCTAATCTCTATTTCGATAATATTTACTTTTACTCTAATTATAATACTTTATGTAAACTATGTACTCATAACACTTTTTGGTTTAAATCAAGAAAATTTTATTTATGTGATAATCCCTTTACTTCTTCTTGCTCTTATTATTTTTCTTAGTTTTACCTCAAGTATTTTAAAACCTTTATTTGAAAGTGATGATAACTTACAAAAGAATATAAAAGAGACAATTCATGAACTAAATATTCCTGTATCAACAATAAAGATGAATACTCAGCTTTTAGAAAAAAGCATTAGTGATGAAAAGAGTTTAAAAAGACTTTTACGAATAAAACAAGCTAGTAATAATCTTTTAAAATTATATGAAGATATGGAATATAATATCAAAAAAGAGATAGATAAAATAGAACTACAAGAGTGCTTTCTAGATGAAATAGTAACAAGCTCAATTATAAAATTTGATGATATTAAAAAAGACACTCTAATAAAAGCAACAATTCCAAATATAGCTTTATTAACTGATATTAATGGTTTTGAAAAAGTTATTGATAATCTTATTTCAAATGCAATTAAATATAATAGCAAAGAAAATCCTCTTGTAGATATTACTTATGAAAATAATATTTTATCTATATTTAACAAGGGACAAAAAATAGATACAAAAAATCTATTTATGATTTTTGATAGATATTATCAATCTGATTCTTCAAATCATGGTTTTGGAATAGGCTTAAATATTGTAAAAGAGTTTTGTGATAAAAATAAAATCATAATTAAAATAGATACAATAAATAATGGAAATATTTTTAAGCTTAATTTAGAAAATATTTTACTTAAATAGAATATAGATACTAAAAGGATTTATTATGCAAATAGAAGAAAATTTAGTCTTTGCTATAGCAATTATAATTTTTGCACTAGTTATTGTTATAAAAGGTGTTAGAATTGTTCCTCAATCAGATTTATATTTAGTTGAAAGATTGGGTAAATTTAATAGAGTACTTCATGGTGGATTTCACTTAATTATCCCAGTTGTTGATTCTATAAGAGCTGTTTTAACTTCAAGAGAACAATTAGTTGATATTGAAAAACAATCAGTAATTACAAAAGATAATGTAAATATTTCTATTGATGGGATTGTATTTTGTAAAGTTGATGATGCAAAAGAAGCTACTTATAATGTAGTAGATTTTAAAAATGCAATTGCAAATCTTGCAATGACTACACTTAGATCAGAAATAGGTGGAATGGATTTAGATGATACATTATCTAATCGTGAAACGCTAAATGCTAAACTTCAAAATGAATTAGGAAGTGCAGCAGCAAACTGGGGTATTAAAGTAACTCGTGTTGAAATATCTGATATTTCAGTACCTACAGAAATCGAACGAGCTATGAATATGCAAATGGAAGCGGAACGAGAAAAAAGAGCTATTGAAACAAAAGCACGAGCTGATAAAGAAGCAGTTATCTTACAAGCAGAAGGTTTCAAACAAGAACAATTTTTAAAAGCAGAAGCAATCGAGCGAATGGCAGATGCAAAAAGATATGAGCAAGAACAAACAGCAGCTGGACAGAAAGAGGCTATGAAATTAATTAATGAATCAATGGAACAAAATGAAAATGCAGCAGAGTTCTTACTTGCAAAAGATAGAGTAGCCGCTTTTAAAGCGCTTGCTGAAAGTTCATCAACTGATAAAATGATTTTACCTTACGAAGTAGCTCAAATGGTTGGAAGTACAAGTGTTTTAGGTGATGCTTTTTTCAAAGGTGCTAGTAACGAGAGTAAAAATAATGCTTAGTGTCATAGATCCTTATATCTTATTAGGAATTGGTGTTGTTTTGATTGCTTTTGAAGCAATAATTACATCATTTATTTTAATTTGGTTTGGAATAGGTTTTGTTTTAACTGCCTTCATTTCTTATCTATATCCTTTTGAAGATGGAATTTGGCAGTTAGCTATTGCTTCATTTATCTCAATTTTATTACTTTTGTTATTGAGAAAAAGAACTTTTAAAAAGTTTCTTAGTTCAAATGAAAAGATTACAGATAACTTTTTAAATGTAAAAGGAATAGGGCAAATAAAAAATGAAAAAGTTTTTTATAAAGGAACTTACTGGGAAATTGATGGTCAAGTTGATGAGTCAATTTTTAATGAAGGTGAGAAAGTAGTTGTAACTAAGACTTTTAAAAATTTTGCAACAATTGAAAAAAAGAATTAAAACAATAGGATAAATAAGTGGATATAGAAGTATTAAAGAATTTAGTTGATTATGGTGTAATTGCATTGTTAGTTTTTATGAGTTTTCTTTCAGTTTGGTTTTTTATTGAAAGATTATTCTTTTACAAAAGAGTTGATGTAAAAACTTTTAAAAATAAAAAGTCTTTAGATATAGCTCTTACAAAACATTTAACTATTATTGGTACTATTGCTTCTAATTCACCTTATATTGGTTTATTAGGTACTGTACTTGCTATTATGCTTACATTTTTTACAATGGGAAATGGTGATATTGAAGCTGCAAAGATTATGAGTTCACTTGCCCTTGCATTAAAAGCAACAGCTGCTGGTTTAGTAGTTGCTATTATATCTCAGATTTTTTATAATATTTTGGGAAGATATGCTGAAGTTTTAGAGAGTGATTATGAAACTGAAGAAGTTTGAATCAATAAATGTAATACCTTTTATTGATGTATTATTAGTTTTACTTACGATTGTTTTACTAACTTCAACTTTTATCTCAAAAGGTATTATTCCTGTATCACTTCCAAGTGCAAATAATGCAGATGATATAAAAGTTAAAAAAGAAGTAGTCATTACTATAAAAAAAGACAATACTTTACATGTGACTAAAGATATAAAAGGTCTTCAAAATATTCAAGAGCATATTCTAACTTTACCAAAAGATACTCCTATTCATATAAAAAGTGATAAGGATTCTAAATTTGAGACTTTTGTAAATATACTAGATATGTTAAAAAAACATGAATATTCAAATATTTCTATAGTTACTAAAAAATGACGCGATATCTAAACTCTTTTCTAATTACACTTGTTTTATACGCAGGTGTAATTTTTGCTTTATTTGTGATTTTTGCTGATGAAAAGATTATATTAAAAAAAGAAAAGCCACGTACTCAAACAATTTCTTTAAAACATATTGAACTTTTTCCTGCACCAAAACCAGAGAAAAAACTTGAAAAAAAACTTGAAAAAAAACCTGAGAAAAAAGTAGAAAAAACTGTTGAAAAGAAACTTGTAGAGAAAGTTCAAAAGAAAATCAAAAAACCAAAAGTGATTAAAAAATCTATTGTTAAAAAGAAAGAGCCTAAAAAAATAGTCAAGAAAAAGCTAATTAAAAAACCTGAAAAGAAAAAAGTAGTAAAGAAGTCTATAGAAGAAAAAAAGAATAAAATAAAAAAAGTGGTAACAGAAGTACAAAAAGAAATTAAAAAAGAACCTATAAAACAAAGTAGACCTAAAGAAATAAAAAAAGATATTCAAAAAGAGTATTTATCAAAACACTTAAGTATGATAAGAGCTTATATAAAGAAAAATGTACATTATCCCAAAAGTGCAAAAAGACTAAAAATTCAAGGAATTGTAACTGTTAAATTTACTTTACGAAGTAGTGGAGTAGTTGATAATATAGTAATTATAAATGGTCATAGTAGATTAAAAAAATCTACTATAAATGCAGTAAAAGATGCAGCATCTTCTTTCCCTAAAATAAAAAAAGATATTACAATTCAATTACCTATTGAATATAAACTTATTTAATTAGAGTGCTTAAACTTTTCATAAATTCTGTTTTCTAGTTCTTCTACAGTTTCAATTGCATCTTTTTCATGGTTTGAAAATCCCCAATTGACTAAAACTGAATCAACACCAGCTTTAGTTGCTGCAATGATATCTTTGTGAGAATCTCCAATAAGTTGTGCATTTGTATTTTCTACAGAGTATTTATTTAATATTTTGTTTACCATTTCAGGATGCGGTTTAGGGTTTTTAACGCTGTCATAACCTAAAATAGTAGAAAAATGTTCTCCAATACCAACATGGTCTAACATCTTTTTTGCATATACTGAGTTTGCATTTGTTGCAACGGCAAGTCTAAAATCACCTTTTAAATCAGAAATTAACTCAGAAATTCCATCATATAAAACTAAATCTGTTAAGCAATGTTCATTATAATACTCTTCAAAAAGTCTTGTTTGTTCTTGTGTAAACTCTTTTGTACCATAAAAAAACTCTGCAGAATTTAAGTGTGGTTCGTTTACCTTTTCTAAAATATAATCTTTTTCTAGTCTGTCAAACCCTAGATTCTCTCTTACATAATTTATTGTATTAGTAATTGCAAAACCACTATCTATTAAAGTCCCATCCATATCAAACATAATTAAACGCATATATTATTATCCTAATGTATTTATATTTGCGTATTATAAGATTAAAAATATAAAGTAAGATTAAATCTTATAATAAAAAAAATATATAGGACAAATTCTATCTTCATTTAACACTTATTTAACAAATAATTGTTATACTTCAAAACAATTTAGGATATTACAAAATTAATCCTCCTACTAACCTGATTATATACAAGATTAGTATCCTATATACTATTATAATAAATTTGAATGCGGCTTCACAAATCTTTGTGAAGCTTTTTTTTTGTATAATATTGACCTTGGAGTTTAACAAATGAAAAAAATCTTACCCTTCTTAACAATTTTAATAATAATCGCTGTAATAGTTATAATATTCTTATCAATGTCTAACAAAAAACAAATGGTAGTTATTCACGAAGGAAATCATACCCATAAACCAGTTGATATTAAACATAATCATTTTCAAGATACTCAATGCGGGATGACAATTACTGAAGATCATAACTCAGCACAAGCTGTATCACCTGATGGAAGAACATGGTTTTTTGATGATGTTGGATGTTTAGTTTTATGGTACAACAATATAAAGTTTAAAGAAAAAGCTACTTTATGGGTTTTCTCAAATGATACAAAAAAATATATAAATGCAAGAGACGCTTGGTATAGTAAGATAGATAGTACTCCTATGGGATATGGTTTTGGTGCATATAAAGAAAAGAAAGAAAACTTTATTAGTTTTGATGAAGTTGTTTTAAAAATGATTAGAGGTGAAAACCTTACTAATCCATATATTAGAAAAGAATTAGTTGGAAAATAATGGAAACTATTAGTATAGTAACAATAATAACAATTGCCTTTTTAGGTTCTTTTGGACACTGTGTTGGAATGTGTGGTGGTATTGTAATTGCATATTCAAGTACAAAGATTAAAAACTCTTGGTCAAAGAAACTACAAGCAACTGCTCATTTACTTTATTCATCTGGAAGAATTACAACATATACAATTTTAGGTGCTTTATTTGGTTTAGTTGGTGGTGTTGTTACTTTTGATAATCTTACAAGTGGTATATTACTTTTAGTAACTGGTTCGATGATGGTTTTAGTTGGATTATCTTTAATGGGAAAAATAAAATTTCTTACAACAATAGAACATTCATGTTCAAAGTCACCACTTTATCAAAGTACGTTTAAATCACTTATAGGTTCTGATTCTTTAATGAGTTTTTATTTATTAGGAATGTTAAATGGACTTTTACCTTGTGGTTTTGTTTATGTATTTGCAATAACAGCTGCAAGTACAGGAAGTCCTATTTGGGGAGCATTCGTAATGTTTATCTTTGGACTTAGTACAATTCCTGCACTTTTCTCACTTGGTTTTTTTATAGGTTTATTTAAAAAAACAAATTTAAGAGATATCTTTATTAAATTAGCTTCTTACTTAGTAATTGGTTTTGGTATTTATATAGCTTATTTAGGTTACGAATACTTAACTGATCCTACGAAAAGCATCTTAAGCTGTCATATTTAAAACTATTGATTCAATAGTTTTATCTACTTTTATATATAATCCCACAATTATTACAATAAAACTTTTTAAAGGAGGAATACATGATTAGTAAATCAAGAAAATATTTTACTATATTTGGTCTATTAGCAGCTACTGTTGATAAAAAAATGCAATCTTTTAACTGCATGATTGATGCTATTTTACATAGTAGTTTACCAAGAATATTAAAAATATTATTAGCAAAAGAATTAAAACCCATAAACTTAGATTCAACAAATAAAATATAAAAAATCAGGAACATAAAAAATGAATAAAAAAATATCTACAAGCTTGGTTGCAAGCTTACTTCTATCAACAAATATCTACGCAAATGACACAGTCCAATTAGATGAAATCACAGTTACAAGTGCTACAAAATCAACTCAATCAATCAAAGATGTTACATCAAATATAGATGTTATTACTAAAGAAGAACTTGAAGAAAGAAACTTTACAACTGTTTCTGAAGCTTTAAATACAGTGGCAGGTATTAATGTAATAAGTAATGGTGGAATAGGTCAATCAGATTCTCTCTATATTCGTGGTATATCAGCTACTCGAATTTTAGTATTAATAGATGGTATTAAATATAACGAACCTGCTTCGACAAGTGGAGCTCCCTTAGCTCAGCTACTAATAGATGATATAGAACAAATTGAAGTTGTAAAAGGTGCTCAGTCTGGAATTTGGGGAGCAGATGCTAGTGGTGGAGTTATTAATATCATTACTTCAAAAGCTAAAAGTGGTTTTCATGGAAATGCTGGAGTAGAATTTGGTAGCTTTAATACAAAAAAATACTCAACTGTACTATCTAATAAAACGGAGAAGGGTTTTATAAAAGTTAATGCAAACAGATTTAAAACTGATGGATTTAGTGCCTTTGAAGCTAAAAAGAGCTCTTCTGATTATGGACAAAGAGGAGATGATTTAGGCTATGAAAGGGATGGTTATACTAACAATACGTATAATATTCAAGCTGGATTATATTTAACTGCAAATGATGAAGTTAATGTTTCATATAAAAAAATTGATGCAGAATATGATTATGACAGTACTAGTTCTGATGTTTTAACAAATAAAACAAAAATAGATCATTATTTTAAATCTGCAAATTATATTCATAAGAATGATAATTTTGAAATAAAGCTGAATGCTCAACAATCAAGATTTGACAGAACACAAGGTTCTAGTAATTTCTTAAGTATAGCAAATGAGTTTTCAATTGAAAGTAAAATTGACTATGCCGATAATTCATTTTTAACATTAGGTTTAAATAAACAAAACTTTGAACACATTAGTAACGGGATTAAATATAATACTAAAGCAGTATTTATTTCTAATTCAAATAGATTAGGTAAGTTAATTTTTGCCCAAACTTTAAGATATGATAATAATAGTAAGTTTGATGAAAAACTAACAGGAAAACTTGGTTTAAGATATAATATATCTAAAAAATTAAGTATTTCATCAAATTATGGAACAGCATATAACACTCCATTATTAAGTAATTTAGCATATACTCCAACATTAACTCCAGAAACTACAAAGTCATTTGATTTAAATGTTGAATATGGTGGATTTAAAGCAACGTATTTTAAAAGTAAAATTAAGGATATGATTGATTTTTCCTTTTCTCCAAGTTTTCACTATTTTAATTCAGAGGGAGAATCAAAAATAGATGGGTATGAATTATCATATAAAAAAGATATAATTAAAGATACGTTATTAACTTTAAATTATACACATTTAAGTGCAGTAAATGATGATGGAAAAGATTTAAAAAGACGAGCTAAAAGACAACTTGGCTTTGGGATTGATTATTATGGCTTTGACAAACTACACTTAAATGCTAATGGTTCATATATTGGAACTAGATATAATAGTGATGATAAAGGTGGGGCAAGTACTGGAAATTATACACTTTGGAATGCCGTGGCAAACTATAAAATTAATAAAACATTCTCTACATATTTGAAAGTTGATAATTTATTTAATAAATACTATCAAACAATTGATGGTTATGCAACAGCAGAACGAAGTGCTTATGTTGGATTAAAGGCAACATTCTAATATGAAAAAACTTATATTTTTACTTTTTATTTTTTGTTTAAATTTATTGGGGGAGAGCAAAATAGTGACTCTTACTCCTTCCATAAATGAAATTGTTTATGCTCTTGGTATGGGAAATAGTGTAGTAGCTAATACTAAATATTGTGATTTTCCAGAAGAATCTAAAAGTGTAAAAAAAGTTGGTGGATATTCTAATATATCTTTAGAAAAGATTATACAATCAAAACCTACTGTTGTAATTGCTCAAAATTATGATGAGAAAACACTACGAAATTTAAAGAGTTTAAATATAAAAACTTTAGTATTCAAAACAGATACTATTGATGCTATTAAAAATACAATTAGAACTTTAGGAGAGTATTTCCAAAAAGAAGAAAAAGCAAATGAGTTAATATCAAATATTAACTCTTCTTTATTTTCTTTAAAAGGAATTATTTCAAACAAAAAAGTTTTACTAGTAATTGGACCACGAAAGAATTTAAACAATCAGATTTATATTACAGGTAATTATCTCTATTTTGAAGATATCATAAAAGCTTCAGGAAATAAAAATGCCTTTTTTTCGACTAGTAAAAATCAACCAGTAGTAAATAGTGAAAAAATTATCAATATGAATCCTGATATAATAGTGCTTTTATCTCCATTCTTAGATGGAAAAATGAAAGAACAACAAGAGCTTTTAAAAAACTGGAATGACTTACCCGTAAATGCAGCAACTAAAAAAAATATTTATATTGTAGATAAGTTATATGCAGGGATTCCAAGTCAAAGAGTAGTTTATTTTATGAAAGATTTTAAAAAGATATTAGAAAATGTTAGAAATAAATAAATACAATAGCGATATATTGCATGATATTACTTTCTCTTTAGAAGAGGATGAAAACTTAATAATATTAGGTGAAAATGGAGCGGGGAAGTCTACTCTTGCAAAAGTTTTATCTAATTTAATAGAAAATGGCAATGTAAAACTATTTGATGAATATTTACATAATTTAAGTGATAAAAAAAGAGCTGAATATATAAACTACATACCTCCAAAATTATCAATATTTGATGAGTACATAACTTTACGAGAATTTTTTGAATTAGCATGTATTGATCAAGTTGATAATAAAAAAATAGATGAATTAATAGATATTTTAAATCTTAAAAAGCTAGAAAAAAAATACTGTAAAGCCTTTAGTTCTGGTGAAAAACAACTTCTTCTTTTAGGTTCAAGTATTTTACATGATGCAAAAATCACTATTTTTGATGAATTAACTGCAAATTTAGATATTACAAGATTAAAAGAGGTTTTTGATATTTTCAATTCTGATTTTATAAAACAAAAAATTATAATTACTCATAATCTTGATTTAGCTTATGCTTTAAAATTTAAAGTGTTATATATGAGAGATGGAAAAATAGAATTTTTTGGTAAACATGAAGAATTCTTTTGTAATGAAAATCTTAAAAAGTTTTATAACGATTCTATTTCAAAAGTAAATGAACACTTGGTGGTAAACTTATGAAACTAGGTTTATATATATTTTCTGCAATTATTTTAATAATATCACCTTTTTTAGGTGAGATTAGCTTAAATTTAAATGAACTATTTGATTCTTCAACTATCACATATAAAGTGTTTTGGGAGCTTAGAGTTTCAAGAGTTTTATTAGCTTTTTTTGTTGGTGGAATTTTGGCATTAAGTGGTTTGATATTTCAAATCATATTTAAAAATGCACTTATAACTCCTTATACATTAGGAATTGCAAGTGGAACTACTTTGTTTACTGCTATTTCTATAGTATTTTTTCCTGCTATGATTTTATCTGTATCTTCTGCAATTGGTTCACTTGTTACTATTACAATTCTATATTATATTTCAAAAAATATAAATAAAAATACCATAGCAGTTTCTACAAACTCAATACTTCTAATAGGTATTGCTTTATCTTATTTTTACTCATCTGCTTTGATGTTAGTGTTTTATATGAGTAATTTAGAGCAAAATTACTCAATTGTAAGATTTACACTTGGAAGCCTAGATACTGTTGGTTTTACTAGCTCTTTTGTGATTTTTGTAATGGCAGCTATTATGTATCTAACTATTTATACAAATAGAGCAAAGATAAAACTTCTGCTAATCTCAAATGACACTGCCTTTTTAAAAGGTTTAAATGTACACAAACTAAATCTTCTTTTACTTATAGTTATTTCTATTTGTGTTGGTGTTAGTATTAGTTTTGTAGGACCCATTGGTTTTATCGGGCTTGTAGTTCCACATATTATAAAACTTATTTATAAAAAAAGTGCAGACCAGTTAATCTTTCCCGTGTTTTTTTATGGGGGTATATTTTTAGTTATGTCTGATTTAATATCGAGAAATTTAAACACTGCTTCAAGTCTTCCTATTGGTGTTGTTACTGCTTTTATAGGTGCTCCATTTTTTGTATACTTATTAATTAAAAGAAATAAAAAGGACTAACATTAAAGCTTTATGTATTAGTGCAACTGCATCAAATCAAGGTAAAACTATTTTAACAACAGCTTTACTTTATCATTATAAGAAGTCTGTTCGTCCTTTTAAAATTGGTCCTGATTTTATAGATCCATTATTTCATCAAAAAGTATGTAATACTGCTAGTGTAAATTTGGATACTTGTATTATGAATAAATCTCAAGTTAAATGGATGTTTAATAAATATAGTGATAAAAATATTTCTATTCTTGAGGGTGTTATGGGCTTTTATGATGGAATGGATAAAGGCTCATCAGCTTATGATGTAACAAAGCTTTTAAATATACCAACAGTTCTTATTTTAGATGCAAGTGGCTCTTATATAACTCTTAGTGCTATTATAAAAGGTTTAAAAGAATACCAAGAAGGCAATACTGTAAAAGCAGTTGTTTTCAATCATGTGTCATCTTCTATGCATTTTGAATTGATTAGAAAACAAGTAGAAAAAGATTTTGATGATATTGTAGTTTTAGGCTGGATACAAAATAAACTAAAAACTTTAGATTCAATACATTTAGGACTTGATTTAGATGATAATGACAAAGATAAATTAGAAGATATCTCTAAAGAAGTTCTTAGAAATATTGATTTAGAAAAGTTAGATAAAATTGCTTCTTTTGATTATAAATATATAGAAGAGTACCCTTTTGAAAAAGTAGAAAAATATGATAAACATATAGCAGTGGTAAATGATGATAACTTTGCTTTTCTTTATCATGATAATCTTGAGTTCTTAAAGCAGAGTTTTTCTAAAGTCACGATTGTAAATAGTATTAAAAATGAAGTAATACCAAGTGATTGTGATATTGTCTTTATTTGTGGGGGTTATATAGAAACACAAAAAGCTTATGACAAATTTAAAAACTCAAATGATTTTAAAGACTCACTTATAGAACATACAAAAACTAAAGCTGTTTATGGCGAGTGTGCTGGACTTATTTTGCTTGGCCAAAAAGTTGATGATAAACAGATGTTAGGACTTTTACCTTTAGATTTTGAGCTAACAAATAGACCAAATAGACTAGGTTACTATGATAATGACTTAGGAATAAGTGGACATGCTTTTCACTATACAAAGATTTTAAATGATATTAAAGGGGAGTATACTTTATATAAAAAGAAAAATGAACGTGAAGTCTATGCTGCTTTTAAAGATGATAATATTTTTGGAACATATCTACATACTATGTTTAGAAATAATTTTAATAAAATAAAAGTTTATTTCAATCTCTAAATATTATAATAAAAACTTATATATCTTAAAACTAATTTTAATAATAATAAGCTATAATTATACTCATAATTAGAAAAATTTGTTTAACTGTACTTTTAGTTTTTTTGGTAAATGTGCGTAAACCATACTTCTTTTAGCAATAAAAGTTTCACTTTCATAGATTTCAGTATCGATTGAAAGTGTTTGAGTCTTAAAGTTTATTAGTTTTATTATCTGACCTTTTTCTTCAAAAGATAAGTTCATTTTTTTTAAATCTACTAAAGCTGGTTTCTTTTTTGCCATATTTGACCTTTTTTCTAATTATAATAAATTAATTATAAAGAGGATGTAATAAATGGAAAATAAAGAGAGTATTAAATCAATACCTTCAAATAGATTACAGTTTTTCCCTGTAATGATGTTTGCAATAGTTATGGGGTTATCAGGTTTATCAATAGTATTTAAAAAGTTAAGTGAAGTTTTGTATTTCCCTTCAATTATAGCAACTTTATTTGGATTAGCTTCAACAATTGTATTTCTTATAATTTTATATACGTACCTTTCAAAAATATTAAAACATAAAGAAGAAGTAAAAAAAGAGATAGTTCATCCAATTAGAGTTAATTTTTTTGCAGCTATTTCAATTTCAACATTATTATTATCAATTTTTTATAAGCATACTTTAGATGATTTATCTCAAATATTTTTTATCATAGGTGCAGGTTTACATATATTTTTTACTTTTTATACTATTAAGTTTTGGATAAATAATAATCTTGAAATGCAACACTCAAATCCTGCATGGTTTATTCCAATTGTTGGTAACTTAATCGTTCCAATTGCTGGAAAAGGTTTTGTTGATGATAGTATTTTATATTTTTATTTTTCAATAGGTATTTTCTTTTGGATTATTCTTTTTTCAATTATCTTAAATAGAATAATTTTTCATAAACAGTTTGCTCCAAAATTTATGCCAACACTATTTATATTAATAGCACCACCTGCAATAGGGTTTCTTTCATATATAACTTTAATAGAAAAGCTTGATTTTTTTGCACATGTTTTATATAGTTTAGGATTGTTTTTCACAATACTTGTATTTATAATGTACAAAAATTATATAAATATAAAATTCTTTATATCATGGTGGGCATTTACCTTCCCAATGGCTTCAATATCACTTGCTACAATTTTAATGTATCAATTAACATCTCTTTGGTTTTATGGATTATTATCTTATATTTTTATGATAATAACTACATTAATTGTATTTTTAGTAGCTAGAGAAACTCTTTCTCATATGGCTAAAAAAGAAATATGTATCATGGAATAATGTTTAATCTATCTATGTTTATATAATGGATATAATCTCATATTAAATATTATTAAGGATATATTATGGATTTTAGATATATAGGAAATAGTGGGCTTAGAGTTTCTTCTATTTGTATGGGTACGATGACTTTTGGTTCTAGTACATCAAAAAAAGAAGCTTTTAAGATTTTAGATAAAGCATATGATAATGGAATAAATTTTTATGATACAGCAGAGTTATATCCCGTACCACCAAAGAAATCAACAGCTGGTGATACTGAAGAGATTGTAGGAGAATGGCTAAAAACAAAAGAAAGAGATTCCATTATCTTAGCTTCAAAAGTATCTGGCGCAGCTGCTGGTTGGTTTGTTCCACCTCAAAGACATGGACTTACAGCAATTGATTCTTTTCATATTAAAAAAGCAATTGAAGGAAGTCTAAAAAGATTAGATACTGATTATATCGACCTTTATCAAATGCATTGGCCAGACCCAATTGTACCTATTGAAGAAAGTTTAAGAGCTTTTGATGATTTAGTAAAAGAGGGTAAAGTAAGATATATTGGATCTTCAAATGATTCTGCTTATGGGCTTACAAAAGCAAATGAAACTTCAAAAAATAAAAACTTAACAAGATTTCAATCAATTCAAAATAACTTTTCATTATTAAATCCTAGATTTTTAGATGAGTTAGCAACTGTATGTAGAAAAGAAAATATATCGCTACTTCCTTACTCACCAATTGCAGGTGGAGTATTGTCAGGAAAATATAACAACAACTTCTATCCTGAAGATTCAAGATTTGCAGCTTATATAAATAATCCAAATCCAAGAGTTCAAGCACAAGCTACTAGATTTGTAAATGATAAGACAATAGAAGTTACAAATAAATATGTACTATTAGCTAAAGAGTATGGTATTTCATCTGTTACTTTAGCTGTTGCATATTCTAAGCATTTTGATTTTGTAGCTTCTACAATTATTGGAGCTAGAGAATTAAGTCAAGTAGATGAGTCTTTAAAAGCATTTAATTTTAAAATTGATGATGAGTTAATGAAAAAAATTGAAGCAATTCAAAATGAGATTCTTTACCCTATGGGATAATAAAATATAATTAAATAAAATCAACTATAAGTTACTACTACAAATCCCTTTAAAATGGGATTTTTAGCTAAAATTTAACTATAACTAGTTATAACTTTATATAATCATATACCTTTAGATTGTGTACTTTTATTGTGTTTTTATAGTAATTTGTGTACTATTTATGTGTACTAAATGGAGGTATATTTTGAAGTTCAATTTACCAAGAACATACACAGCTGGTCTAACGTATATAGATGATGGACAAATTACTAAATCAAATTTAAAAGATGGTGAAATAGTAAAAACAAATATCCCTTTTAAAAAGCCATATAAAATACAAGTAAGAATATCAAAAATGGTTGATGGGAAAAGACTTCAAAAGAAAAAAGTATTAACATTTCCTCCAGATACAAAAATACTTAATGCAATCAAAGAGTGTAATAAACTTTATGAAAATATGATGAATAGTTATCATATTGAGAACATTACTTCTTCAAAAAATGAACAATATTCTGAAGATATAAAACTTCTAATAGTAATGGAAAAGTTTGTTGAATATAGAAAATTAGAGTACGAATCAAGAGCAGATAAAAATGAGTTTGATGAGAAGTATTTTTGGATGTATTCAAATAGATGGATAAAACCTATTTATGATAAATCTATCGGTTCAATTGATAGAGAAGATATTTTAAGATTAGTAAATAAAGTTAAAAGAGCAGGGAGAAGTGAAAGTTATAGTAGAAAAGTTTATCAGATACTTAACCCTATATATAATTTCTTTAATTTAAAAGCTAGTAAATTTGGAGTTCAATTAGTATCCCCAGCAACTCAAATATCCCTGCCACCTCTTAATAATGAAAGAGGCATTGATTTATCTATAAAAGAAATAGAAAAGTTGTTTAAGGAATTAAGAGATTTTAAGTTACCAGTTGTAAGTCAAATATTTATGTTTTTAATGCATGGTAGAAGAAGAAATGAAGTATTAACCTTAGAGTGGACAGACATTGATTTTAAAAACAATACTTATATCATTAGATCAATGAATAATAAAGCAAGAGTAGATATGACATATCATTTAAGTACTAGACTAAAAGAATCCTTAACTAATCTTGGAATTAAGAAAAAAGGTTATGTATTTAAAAAGACACGTAATCCAAATCTTCCTTATTCTTACGAAGCACTTAATCATTACTGGAAAACGAAAGAGTATAAATATGCTAATAGAAAAGGAAATCCAAGTAAATATGTAAAACCTATTACAATGCACCAATTACGAAATGCAATTGCAACATATCTAAAAAATGAAATGAGTGTAAGCAATGATATAGTAGGACAACTGTTAGGACATAAACAAAATAAAACTGTAACAGAAAGATATGGAAAAATAAATTATTATACAACAGGTAAATATATAGATCAAATGCTAGATAGAATGTTTGATGAAAGAAGTATTGAAGAAGTTAATGATAAGTTTGAAGCATTAAGAGTATTATTCCCTAATCAAAGTAAAGAGAGGATTCATGATGCTTTAAGGATACTTGAAAAGTAAAACCATGGATACTTTTTGTTTCTAGCCTTTTGATATCAGAGTAAGAAGAGTATTTATGTTTTCATATCAGATTGATGATAGAGAATTACAAGATAAAAGAGAATGGTAAATATTTATCTAAAGCTGTTTATAGCATTTTAGGTGTTAATCTTACTGATTTAAACAATCGTTGTGTTAAAGATATATTTATTGCTTCAGTTGATAGGATTAAAGGTTTTCCAGAATCTATCAATTCTATATTTCCAAAAATAAAGGTGCAACTTTGTATTGTTCATCAAATAAGAAACTCCATTAGATATGTAGCCTATAAAAACCAAAAAGAGTTTATGAAAGATTTGAAACTTTTCTATCCAGTTATCTCCAAAGAAGCTGCTGAAATGGAACTTGACAACATTGAATCTAAATGGTAAAAAGTATCCTATTGTAATTAAGTCGTGGAGGAACAAGTGGGAACATCTATTTGCATATTTTAAATATCATGAAGAGATTAGACGTATCATTTACACCACCAATATTATTGAATCAGTCCATAGACAGTTTTGAAAGCTTAATAAAACCAAAGGAGCTTTTCTAGATGATAATAGGTTGCTTAAGCTTCTCTTTATGGGTATTCAGAACTCTTCTAAAAAATGGACTATGCCTATTAGGAATTTGTCTTTAACAATTCCACAGTTAGCAATATTATTTGAAGGTAGACTAGATGAATCTTTAAACTTATGAGTTAAAAAGTGATTTTTGTTGTTCAAAAAGTCCTAAGGGTTTAAGAGAATCTATAAATACTATTTCTTGAACAGTTTTTGGAATAAATCATATCTCTAAATAAAGATTATAGAGCCAATATGTAAGATTTTCTAATTTTGTTCCAAAATTTAGAATATTTGGAAATTTTACATCCTATCTCTTGTTGACAGATTAATTCTTCAATTAGAAAAATTGAGTTTATTAGAAGGTTACTTTCAAAAAATTTTAAATTGTTTCTCGAAATTTAAACAATATAGATTAATGTAATATGGTTTATCTGATATTGCATTGAAGCTCTTTGGTAAATTTATAATATAGTTTTCCACAAAACTAATAGCTTCTTCTGAGCTTTTATATTTTAATATTCTATTTACTCTTTGTTCTTCTTTTGATATATCACAATTAGATTTATCAAACTTTATGAAAGGGATAAAATTCAACCTTGTAAACTCATCTTTTGAAATAAATTTAAAGCTATTTGACAAGTAATATTTTTCAGTTTTTATAGTGATGATAAAAATTGTATTTGGAGTGATGATATTATTTTCATCTTCAATAGTTTTTATAATCTCTACAACTTTTTCAATATCTTCCAAATTTTCGATTTTATTTTGGACTTTACTAATATACTCATTTCTTAATGCTTCTTTTCCAAGAGCATTAAAAAAACCATTATTTGCAGTATCAACTTTATTGCCTAAGTATTTTATCTCAATTTTAGTCATTTTTATCCTTTTATATTATTTCACTTTTATTATCTTCAATAAGCTGTATAGCTTTTTTAATTTCTTTTGTAAATTCTGTTAGATAAAAACTAAATTTTTCATTATCAAAAAGTTCAAAAGTTGGTTCGCTTACATCTTTTGCATAAAAATAAAGTTCAGGATCATCTATACATTTTCTTGAATAACTATAATTATTCTCTTTTAATAAGCCCTCTAAAACTTTATTATTTTTATATGCTCCTCTTTGACCAATTAAATTTATTTCAAGATACATATAATCATTGTCTCTTTGATAAAGTTCTATTTTAAAAACATGTTTTTTATATTTAATATCAATAAATAACCCAAAACTTGAATAATGATTATGATGTCTTTTTTCAACAATCTCAGCAATTTTGTCATCATAAATCATATCATATATATAGTCATCTTCTTTATCTGAAAATAAATCAATTTTTAAACTATTGTTATCTTTATTTACCTTTTTATTAATTGTCATTTTATTTACACGATTATATAACTCATTCCAAAAGTCTACTTCTTTTTTAGCCCAAAGTCTTGTATAGTTATGAGTCATTGCATGTAATGTTTCAATATCATTTTTATCTTTAATTAACTCGTCCATCTTATTATTAATCTCCTCTGGTAATTGTCCTGTAATCCTATGAATAATTTCTTGGTATTGTTTAATACTCTCTTGGAGTTTCATTATATTAGTTTTTTTAATGCACTCTGAGAGCCACCAGTCAATATCAAGGCTAAAAGATAACAAACTAATATCATCTTTGTTTAATGAACCTAAGCTTGAATTACTTGGCATATCTCCAAATTTAGTCAAATAAAATAGCTTTATTTCTTTTTTCTGCTTATATTTTGTATTTCTTCGGTTAAGTTCTTTCATATAATCACTTAACTGTTTGTCTTGATCTCCAGCATCAATTTTCATTTCAATACCAATTAAATATTTAGCTGTTTCAATTGTAAAATCAATTCGTCTATTAACATCTGTTAAGTCTTCTCTATTTACAATATTCTTATTATTATTAATATCATCTAAATCTAATTCTAAGGCTTCTGTAATAAATAATTTAAAAAATTTATTCCCTTGAGCATGACTACCATAAGGATTAATTAATTCATAGATAAACTTTGAATGCAAGTTAACTTCATCATTTGTTTTTCTAAGTAAGGAACAGATATTAAAGTTTCCACCTTCCTTAGCCTGTTCCTTTTTATATAAACTGAAAATTTTATTGAACTTATTTAGCATTGTTCTTTGTTTGCGAATGCTCACGGACATAAAATAAAACCTTTTTGCCTTATTTTAGCAAAATAATAAAAAATCAATCTTATTTATTAGCATATATCCCTTTAAATATCTGCAATGGAGTCATACTTCGCTCCTATATTTTTCCGTTTTTATTTTCTGTAACCTTTGCATAAATCACTTCTGATCTATCATCAAGGTTGATAAGCCATTGAACAGTGCAATCCATCTTATTGATTTCACAAGTAAATTCTACTATTTGCTTTTTATTACTTGTCTCAAACTCAGTCCATTTTTTATCTTTACAGTTTTCCCAATTATCAAATGCTTGTCCAACTGTTATAGATTTATCAAACTTCATAATACTTTTCTATACTATGGAGTGTTAACCTAAATTCATACTCAGAATTAAAAGATTCTGAGATAAAACGACAAGTTCAACAACCTGTAGAGACTGTGAAAGAACTAAGCATATAGAAGTAAAAGAATGAAGATAAAGAAAGATTTTTCAATATTCAGATGTATAAACACATTTTTTGACGAAATAAAGCTTTAAAAAAGTGTAGAACTGCAATGTACTCTACTATTTCTTGTTTTATA
>MDTG01262234.1_pt1 | contig 21027 bp, 22 predicted proteins | sample 811421 | NCBI WGS metagenome assembly MDTG01 (sample SAMN05326645, study PRJNA326480) | marine metagenome | isolation source: seawater | place: Pacific Ocean: South East | collected 2011
ATTCCTGTTCTCATTAATACGGCAAACGCTAGGGCTGAAAAGACCAACAGTTGTAATTGGGATAGCACATGGCTGGAGGTGTATGGTTCGTAGCTAACAGGATAGGGAAGTAACATATAAAACAGATTGGGAAAACAGCCAATGCCGACACACATGGTTGCAGCTATGCCCATTGCGATGAGCATATTAAGAGGTGCTTCTTTGCACCGAATTCCAGAGTCATGGGCAAAAAACGCAAAAAACGGTATTTTAATACCTGCGTGATGAAAGACTCCTGCAGAGGCGAAGAGTAAAACTAACCAAACCAAAACATGATCTTGGTACAGTGCAGCCGACATAATCATTGACTTCGCCACAAATCCGCTGAATAAAGGAAACGCGGATATTGAAGCAGCACCGATTATACAAAAACAGGCGGTCCAGGGCATTGATTTATACAGCCCCCCTAGATCACTGCCGTTAACAGTTCCAACACGGAATAGTACGGCACCCATTGACATAAAAAGTAGCGATTTATAAATAATATGAGCGAAGGCGTGAGCTGCTGCCCCGTTTATTGCGAGTTCGGTTCCTATGCCAATGCCCACCACCATAAAACCCAACTGATTGTTAAGACTGTATGTAAGTACTCGGCGCAAATCATTTTCTATAACAGCATAAAATATCGGAAACGTTGCCATAACTGCTCCGATAAAAATCAATATTTCTGTTCCTGCAAAACCCCTTGCCAATGCATAAATTCCTAATTTGGTACTGAACACTGATAGCGCTACCGTTCCTATTTCCGTTGATTCAGGGTAGGCGTCGTGAAGCCAGTTATGCAGCAATGGAAAAGCAGATTTTACTCCAAACGCGATAAATATCAGGATTACTCCCGGCTGATCCAGACTCATAGAGGTAAATTCGATGGAACCTTGAGATTTGGAATAGAAAATAGCCCCGATTAAAAGTAGCATTCCTGAAAGGATATGAGTCATTAAATATCTCATGCCGGATTTATAAGCCCTGTCAGTTCTTCGTGCCCAGATTAATATTGCGGAGGATATGGCTGTTAGTTCCCAGAAAACAAATAATGTGATGAGGTCTCCGGCGAACACCGCTCCGATCGCGCTACCCGCGTAAATAAACGTTGCTGATTGTTGTAGCACATCATCCGAATGCAATGCGTAGATAGCGTTTAGAAAAGCTGCTATTAGGAAGACGTAGCCAAAGATTTGGCTGAGCTTGTCAACTCTGACAGAGCTTAGTGTATATCCAATAAATTGCAATTCACCGTGAATTCCAGTAGGAAGAATTAGAAGGTGCACAAAAGCAACTACCGGGATCAATATCAAACACAGTTTACGTAATGAGCCGGAAAAAAATGGAAGAATTAAACCACCTAAAATTAATATGAACGCTGTAGGAAAATTAAGTGTCATAATAGTCCTCATTTCGCATAACAATTTTCCTTAAGACTTTTGCTGCTAGGACCAAAATAACGCATCCCACAAAACCGTAAGCTCCGTAGAAGCCAAACAACTCTGCAGTCTTGAAATATTCGTGGCGGTGAATAACAAAGTCTCCAAGAATTAAGAGAATACCAATTGTCCAGAGCGCAATGTGAATTTTTGTGATATTTTCTTTTTTATCTAACCAATATTTTTTTTTATTCATAATTAAAATACCTTTAATACGCTCCTGCAATTTGATATCCAAGGAATATGATCTGATCAGAGAAGAAAAAGAGAGCAATAGATAGTATCCCTGTTGACGCCATCGCTATAATTATAGGTGTTGGAGCTTCCCCGTGATTTTTTGAGTTATCGTCTGTTTTAAAAAAAGCAGCGTAGATAATGGGCAGAAAATAAGCTGCATTTAGTAAAGTGCTCATTACGATTACAGCTACTGCAAAGTTTTCTTGCGCATCAAATGCACCCGATAATATATACCATTTGCTAAGAAAACCAATTGCAGGTGGAATGCCTATTAGTGAAAGTGCCCCGATAGTAAAAGCTATCATTGTGATTGGCATTTTTTTCCCGATCCCATTTAATTCGCTTACCTTTGTTTTTTTTGATGCTGTATAAATAGCTCCTGCCGCAAAAAATAAAGTAATTTTGCTGAAAGCATGGGCAACGATATGTAGGGCGGCACCCATTACGGCGATCGGAACGAATAATGCTGCTGCCAACACGACATAAGATAGTTGGCTGATGGTCGAATACGCCAATCTCGTTTTTAAGTTATCTGACTTTAAGGCTACAACTGATGCTGCAATAATAGTAAAACCCGCTAAAAACATTAACCAAGATCCTCCGCTAATCTTCTCTAAATTAGCTATTCCAAAAATGTACACCAAGATTTTTACAATACTAAAAACTCCAGCTTTAACAACAGCAACAGCATGCAGAAGCGCACTTACCGGTGTTGGGGCGACCATGGCAGCAGGCAACCATCTGTGAAAAGGCATTATCGCTGCTTTCCCAACACCGAAAACGTAAAGCACCATTAAAATTAAAGGTATGGAGGTTTGTAACTGTTCATGATTAAAAATTCCATTGGGTACAAACTCGAGCGTTCCCGTGAAATGCCATGTCCAGCCTATAGCTAAAAGAAAAAATATGATGGAAGTGCTCATCAATATTCCTAAGTATATTCGACCACCATGTCTGGCCTCATGCGTACCATGATGAGTAACAAGAGGGTAAGTGCAGAGAGTGAGAATCTCATAAAACAAAAAAAGAGTGATCAGATTCCCTGCATACGCGATACCCATCGCACTTGATAGGGCAATAGCGAAACAAACGTAGAAACGGGTTTGATTTTTTTCGTTATTAGCCCGCATGTATCCGATCGAATAAATTGAATTAATAATCCATAGCCCGGATGCTACTAATGCAAATAACATTCCCAGCGGCTCAACTTTTAAGATTAGGTCAACACCAGGAAAAAGTTCCATCAACAAAGTCTCGGGCCTCTGCCCATTTAATATGTCTGGAAGCAAGGTACAGTTCGCCAGGAATAGGCAGGCCGCTGTCACCAGCGTAATAGAATCTCTTAGATTAGGCGTTTTCCTTGTAAGGCTAATAAGCAGCGCGCCTCCTAACGGTATTGCCATGGAAAAAAAGATACTTGTTTCGCTCATTGTTTGGTGTACTCCAGCAATACCCTGGCAGCGGCACTCGCCCCTTCAACACTGAACGATGTGTGGAAGCCAAAAAAGATACAAGAGGTTACAAATAACCAGGCGACCAAACTCATGGAGGTTGGGCTAGTTGTGGAGGTCACGTTACTGTCCCCTATACCATCAGTGAAATACATTGTTTCGACAAGTTTCCACACATATACAACTGCCAAAAGCGAGCTGGCAAGTATCATGACTGCTAGCCACCACCATCCTCTCTCAAAAACAGCTAATATCAAATACCATTTACTAATAAATCCGGCAGTGCCTGGGACACCGATTAGACTTAATCCGCATATAACTAATCCAGCACTTGTCCATGGCATACTTTTGCCTAATCCTGACATTTTTTTTAAAGTTGGTTGACCAATACGCAAGGCAGCTAGCCCAAGCAGGAGGAAAATAGCACCTTTCGTAATTGCATGGTTAAATAAATGCACAACGCTAGCGGTTAAGGCTGTGTGCGATGCAAAGCTTGCTCCTAATGTTATGTATCCAATCTGAGCAATACTGGAGTAGGCAAACATTCTTTTTATGTCTTGTTGATAGATTGCAACGGTGGAGGCGATGAACATGGCGGCTATAGACAGGATCAGAAGAACTTCGCCTAAGGGTAGTTCAGAAAAGATTTGAGATTTCCCAAAAACGTCATAAGCAAACCTTAGTAACAGGTAAATTGCTACTTTTGTAGCAGTGGCTGCCAGGAAGCATGTTGCCACTGAGGGTGCAAATGCATAGGCGTTAGGTAGCCAAAGGTGCAAAGGAAAAAGGGCTAGCTTAAGTGATATCCCAACCGTCAAAAAAGCCAAAGCAGCTAGCTGCGGTTGGGTCAATGACATGTCCCCCAGACGCATAGATAAATCATATAGGTTAAGGGTGCCAGTAAGCAGGTACAATAGCCCTATACCGATTACTATAAAAGTAGCACCAATGGTCCCCAAAATTAAGTATCGGAAGGCTGCGTAAAGTGCATGACGATTTTTTCCCAAGGCAATCAAAACGTAAGTCGATAAAGAAGAAATCTCCAAGAAAACAAAAATGTTGAAGGCGTCACCGGTGATGGTCACCCCAAGAAGGCCGGTAAGACAGAGTAAATATGATGTCCAAAAAAGATAGTGTTTGTTCTCATCAACTTCCATGCTAATACTAGGATATGCGTAAAGACTAACCAGAGCCCCGATGGAGGACACTATTAGTAACACAAAGACGTTAATGCTATCGATTCGGTACTCAATGCCCCAAGGAGGAGCCCAATTTCCCATCTCATAGGAAATTACACCCAGAGTCTGAACATCCAGATATAGAAGTATCGAGATACCAAAGGTGACCCAACTAGCCAGAATGGAAATTAGCCACGTGACCTTAGAGTTCCTAATGATTACACAAATAGGGGCAGCCAATAAAGGAATAATAATTTGGAGAGCGGGAAGCTGCGAGCTAATCATTTTTACTATCCTCAAGATCAATTTTCTGGATCTGATCTTCCTCTAGAGTCCCAAATGCCTCGTATATCCTAACTACCAGTGCCAATCCCAGAGCTGTGGTCGCTACTCCCACAACAATAGCAGTCAGAATAAGGACATGGGGAAGGGGGTTGGCATACATCACATGGTTTTCTGACAAAATTGGAGCGGTACCGCCGAAGATTTTTGCAGGGGATATGTATATGATGTAAACCGCTGATTGGAAGATACCCAGTCCCACAAGCGTTTTAATAAGGTTCTCGGAGGCAATTACTATAAACAAACCCATTACTATTTGGAACATTGCTATCCAATAGTTGATGTTATCTAGAAAATCCATTATCAATTTCTTCCTCTGCCGGCAAACATATAGAAAATCATTAACATAACTGAGAAGACTGTTATTCCTACTCCAAGTTCTACCAAAAATATCCCGTAATGCTGGCCATGAACCGCATCCTGTGCCAGAACTGAATAGTCAAGAAAGTTACTACCTAGAAAAATACCCATTAACCCTACCATGACGTACAGTAGAACTCCCGTCGCTATTAGTAGCTCAATAAATCGGGGCGGGGCAATCTTTTTTGCAACTCCTAAGCCATAGATTAGGCTATAGAAAATCAACCCAGCAGCAAGGATTACTCCAGCCTGGAACCCTCCTCCTGGACCATAATCTCCGTGAAATTGAACATAAAGGGCAAAAACCATAATGAATGGGATCATTGCTTTGCTGATAACACGAAGTACTCGATCATAGTTCTTCATTCTCGCGGGCCCTTAGTTTTTTTGCGTGATCTTCTGAGCAGTGAAATAACTCCAATCCCTCCGGTAAAAATAACGACAGTTTCCCCCAGAGTGTCAAATCCCCTATAGCTCGCAAGTACCGCTGTCACCATATTCGGCACGCCTGTTTCTATGGGTCCATCTTGGATATATCTCGGTGCTACATGCTTATGAATGATGCCCTCAGGGTTTCCAAACTCTGGAAGACCAAGGGTTCCGTAAATCAGTAGCCCGGCAGTTACAAAAGCAATAGAGAGAGGCAGTAATGGCCTCCGGAGCGGTGCTGCATTTTCTCCTTTACACAGATAAAGAGTACTTAAAAGGAGTACTGTGGTTATACCGGCACCCACAGAGGCTTCCGTCATAGCTACGTCAACCGCATCTAAGACAACCAAAACAGTAGCCATCAGGAAGCTATACAAGGACCCAAGTATTACAATCGTAAATAGGTTTCTCGTTCTTGCGATTGCTACTGTAGTAATCGCCATCATAAATAACAGAGATGCATTTATTATTGTGTCAATCGTTTTCACCCTCTTTTTTATGAAAATATTTTATCCCTTTAACCTTAGCTGCTCTGGCTAGTGCGTGTGTAGCAGTTGGACTTGCAAAGAAGATTAGTAACAGGATAAAAATAAGCTTAACGCTTGTTAAGCTAAGTCCGGACTGAAAAAGCATACCTAAAATCAACAGTCCAGCTCCAAGGGTTTCGATTACGCTTGCAGCATGTAGTCTGGTGAAAAAATCTGGCATTCTTAAGAGACCTAAACCTCCAATCAAACAAAAAATTCCTCCGAGGGATAGTGATACCCAGCTAGCTAAATTTAAAATTTCAATCATCGTCTTGAGTCTTCTGCACCCTATCCCCATTCTCACCAAGATTACCAAATCTAAAAAACTTTAGGATAGCTATAGTACCAACGATATTTAAAAGTCCGTAAATGATGGCAAGATCCAGGAAGTCAGGTCTTCCACTTAAAAATCCGTACACCGCAATAAGGAGTACTGCCACCGTCCCAGCTGAGTTTACCGCTTGGGCTGTATCCAGGACTGTTGGTCCTTTTATGGCTCTGTAGAGGCTAGCACTCAGGGTCACGAGTAGGCAAATTGCTGCAAGCTCAAACATTATTAACCTTTCACTCTAGTTTTCTAACCAGCGAATCCATCTCTCCTTTGCTAAGGTCGGTGATCCCATCTTCAGATAGTGCATGCACCAGCACCGAGTTTTTATTTATTTCCACTGCAATGGTGCCTGGGGTTAGGGTGATCGAATTAGCAAAAATCGTGCGTCCAAGGTCAGTTTTCTGGCTAAGCGCTACCAGTTCCATCTTAGGATTGATTCCTAACTTTGGTTGGAGAATAGTTTTGGACACCTTGAGGGCTGAGATACAAATTTCTTTTATTAACCATGGCCAATACACCAATATTGCTTTTAATGCATGGTCTATTGGGTGACCTTCGTGATCTATAACCTCCATTCGTCTAGCTAGAAACACGCTGGCAGCAGCAACAGCAAGCCCCGAACCAATCAGAAAGGGCTTATAAACTCCTGATAACAGGAGCCAGAAAATCGATAATACAACGAACAAACTTGCGGTTCGCATACTTTACTTTTCACGTGTTAATCAAGTCAGGACTAATTGTAGCAGACTGCCACTTCCTAACAACCATTGGTAAAGCCATACTTACGAGTTTCAATATAATAGAGCTTTCAAGAGGCTAGGAAGGCAAAGAGGAAAGATAAATATGTAGATATAAAAGGTTTGCTCGAGTAATATCCTAAGTGAAGTAACTCCCTTATAAAGTTTGTATTTAGGGGGCGGACAATAAAATAATGATTTTAATGGAAAAATTTGGAAATCAGCGTTACCGAATCAAGAGGAGGACTACCAGATGGGGCAAGAAAAGAGTTTGAATACAACTAAACAGGATGGACATAGGTCACGTCGCCGGTTTTTGAGTGCAGCTGCCGCAGCGGGTGGAGCTACTGCCCTAGCAACGCTTTCTGGGTGCGGGGTTGGTGGAAATAACAGTGAGCAGCCAGCCGAGAGTTCCAATGCAGGATCAGCTATGGGTGACATGCCCGAGGTCAGACTTAAAGTACAAGCAGGCTTCCCGGCTAAAGACCCCTTGTTTGAGGTGGCGCAGCAGATTTATGGTTATGTTAAGGAATTGTCTGGAGGTAGAATGTCAGTTGATTTGCTTCCGGCGGGTGCTGTTGTTGGTGCCCTGGATCAGGCAGACGCGGTACATCAAGGAGTTCTGGATGGAAGTCACGCTGTCCCAGCTTATTGGTATGGAAAGAATGATGCTTTATCGCTATTTGGTACGGGGCCCTATCTGGGAGCTGATGCGAATACCATTTTAGCTTGGCTTGAGTATGGAGGTGGCCAGGCTTTATATACGAAAATGTACAATGACGTTTTAAAATTGGATGTTGTTCCCCTAGCTTATGGCGGAATGATGATGCAACCCCTAGGCTGGTTTAGAAAAGAGGTAAAATCAGCGGACGAGTTCAAGGGTGTGAAGTACCGCACTGTTGGTTTAGCAATTGATGTCTTCAAAAATATGGGAGCATCAGTTGTTGCCTTGCCCGGGGGAGAGATAGTTCCGGCCCTTGAGAGAGGTGTTATCGATGCTGCTGAGTTTAATAATCCTGCATCGGATATGGCTCTTGGTTTTCCTGATGTTTCCAAGGTTTGTATGGTTCAAAGCTACCACCAGCCTTCAGAGTTTTTTGAAGTACTGTTGAATAAGAGGGTTTGGGATGGTCTCCCCGAGCAGTACCGAGCGATCTGGAAAATAGCAGCAAAGGCAGCTTCTGCTCAAATGAGTTGGCATACCATTGATCTTTTTTCGCGAAAATATGTTGAACTACGAGATGAGAGGGGCGTTAAATTTATCAAGACTCCAGATGATATTTTGAAGGCTCAACTAAAAGCTTGGGACAAGATTATTGAAGATCGAGGGAAAACTAACCCCTTATTCATGGAGATAATTGATTCCCAAAAATCTTTCATGGAAAGGGCTGTGGCTTACCAAACCACCTTCATTGCTAATCCAAAACAAGCCTTTGATCACTATTTTGGGTGAATTTTAGGGTTTCAGTTCAATCGATCGGAGCAGGCATGTAGTTTCCTGCTCCTGTTTTTTTGATAGGCTAGAGTTAGAAAGGCGGCATGTGGAGAAAATACAACCGATAATAGACATACTCAGCGAGTGGTCCGGAAAAATATTTGCCTGGTGTGTGCTTCTTCTTACCCTGATAGTATGTTTTGACGTGATTATGCGTTATCTGATGAATAATCAGACTCAATGGGGCTTTGATGTAGCTTACATACTTTATGGGACAATGTTCATGATGGCGGGAGCTTACACATTATCTCGTGGGGGTCATGTGCGGGCTGACATGGTTTACCGTACACTTTCGGCCAAGACGCAAGCTTGGTTTGATTTGGTACTTTATTTCTTGTTTTTCTTACCTGGAATTGTTGCCCTCGTGTATGCGGGTTTAAAGTACGCCGGAAACTCAATAGCAAATTTGGAAGTTTCTAGTGTTACCTCATCGGGAGTCCCCATCTATCCTTTTAAAGCAGTTATACCAATCGCTGGGCTGCTATTATTATTACAGGGCCTATCAGAAATAAATCGATGTGTAGTCTGTATAAAAACAGGGACCTGGCCTCCGAGGCCTGATGACGTGTCTGAGGATGATATGGAGGGCTTGCAAGCAACCATGAAGAAGGTTGGCAAGTCAGGAGGTAATTAGTATGAGTTATCTTAAGGTTATTAGGTTTGACGCGAAGACGATAGGTTTTAGTATTGTAGGACTAGTAGTTTTAGCCTATATATTATTTTTACCACCCCCGTCTCAAATTACCCATCCACATCTAGCAATGGTTATGTTGGGGATGATAATCTGTTCGATAATTTTCGGTTTTCCAATTGCGTTTACCCTAATCGGTCTAGGGATGTTGTTCGGCTTTGTCGCTTTTGGCAAACCTGGTATTCCTTTTTTGGAGAACCCGGTCTTCGCAACGATGGTGAATCGTACGTATGGGGTAATGACCTTGGACGTTATTATTGCGGTGCCTTTGTTCATTTTTATGGGGTACATTGTAGAGCGGTCTGGAATAATCGATAGATTATTTAAAAGTCTCCAAGTTGCAATGTCGGGTGTACCGGGTGCTTTGGCAGTGGCCACTATACTGACCTGTGCGATGTTTGCTGCGGCTACAGGTATTATTGGGGCGGTAGTTACATTAATGGGGCTTCTCGTTTTACCACCGATGTTGAAGGCTGGATACAATGTGCGGTTGTCTGCAGGATCGATTGCGGCAGGAGGATGCCTAGGGATCTTGATCCCACCGAGTGTGCTTTTAATCCTATATGGATCGCAAGCAGGAGTATCAGTGGTTCAACTTTACATGGGAGCGATAATACCTGGTCTCATGCTTGCGGGGATGTACATAGGGTATGTGGTAATCCGTGTTTTAATACGCCCGTCGGATGCGCCTGTTTTGCCGGTAAGTGAAAGAGTTACGTCTTATAAGAAAATTTTAGGGATGTTGGTAACTTCTTTTTTTCCATTGGCCGTTCTCGTAGGTTCTGTCTTAGGTAGTATTCTTTTCGGTATTGCCACCCCGACGGAGGCAGCAGCGGTTGGTGCATTGGGAGCTGCTTTGCTGGCGGCGGCTTACAAAAGGTTGGACTTTACGCGTATTAAGGAGTCAGTTTTTCTGACCTCTAGGACAACTGCAATGGTAATTTGGTTGTTAGTGGGTTCACAGGTTTTCTCTTCTACTTTTGCTATTCTGGGAGGTCAGAACTTGTTGGAGAGTTGGGTCTACTCAATGGATCTGTCGCCCGCAGGATTTTTATTTATTTCTCAACTTTTAATTTTTTTGTTGGGATGGCCTTTAGACTGGACAGTGATTATTATAATATTTGTTCCCATCTTTTTGCCTATGCTACCGGCCTTCGGAATAGATCCACTGTTTTTTGGATTGTTAACTGCAATAAATCTGCAAACGGCGTTTTTGTCTCCACCTATGGCAATGTCTGCTTATTATTTGAAAGGCGTAGCTCCTCCACAAGTACAATTAACTGATATTTTTATGGGGATGATTCCATTTATGATGCTGCAAATAACAGCAATGGTCTTGTTGGTGTTGTTTCCAGCTATCGGACTATGGTTACCTCACATGTTTTATCAATAGGGGTAAAAAAGACTTGTGGACGATTATGTCTTAGTAACACGACAGATTTTTGGAGAGACAATTGCCTATTTAAAAGAGAGCTTTGAGGTGGTTGATAACCAGGAAGACAAAATTTTATCTGCAGATGAATTGTGCAGGTTAATGGGTAATGCATTAGGAGTACAAACATCAACTAATGACAGAATTGATGGCCCCCTTCTTGATAAATGCCCAAAATTAAAAGTCGTTAGTAACACAGCGGTGGGTTATGACAATATAGACGTAGCGGCTTGTACTGAGAGGGGTGTTATGGTTACTAATACTCCTGGGGTGCTGGACGAGACTGTAGCGGACTACGCTATGGCACTTGTGCTCTCTGCAACTCGTAAAATTCCACAAGGAGAGAGATATCTGCGAGGAAAAAAGTGGACGAAAAATTCTTTAACTTTTCCTTTAAGTCGTGATGTTTTCGGAAGTACGTTTGGGTTTATGGGCTTTGGTCGTATAGGCCAGGCAATTGCAAAAAGAGCTCTATCGTTTAATGGGAGGATCATATATCACTGCAGAAATAGAGTTTCTACTTCTTTAGAAGAAAAATACCAGGCTACTTTTGTGACCAAGACGGAATTACTTTCCAGCGCTGATATTGTGGTGCTGATTTTACCACATACGGATGATACGCATCATCTAATAGGTAGGGATGAGTTGACCATAATGAAGAAATCCGCCACCTTGGTTAACATGGCCAGAGGGGGCATCGTCGACGATAGCGCGTTGATCGAAGCTCTTCAGGAAGGTGATATTTATGCCGCTGGTTTGGATGTATACGAAAATGAACCGCACCTCCACCCTGGTTTTCTGGGGCTAGATAATGTTGTTTTATCACCTCACTTGGGAAGTGCAACCATTCACACTAGACAGGGGATGGCAATGCGTGCTGCAACAAACTTAGTAGCTGCATTATCTGACGGCAATCCTCCTGACTTGGTAAATCCCGAGTGTTTGAAGATGACCTGAGCTATTGTGACCCGTGGTAGCGACCAATCAGCCTTTCAATTGTTAGTCCTTGAATTAATATGGAGAAAACAACAACAGCGTAAGCTGCTGTTACTATTACCGATTTGTACTCCATATCCGGTAGTGATAACGCAAGTGCTATAGATATCCCGCCCTTTAGGCCAGCCCAAGTGAGTATAGTTATTTCCCCTTTTTCTTTCTTTACTATGGCACTGAGAAATTGTAGAGGGATTGAGACCGCAACCCATCTGGCTAAAACTGCCACCAATACTGCTACACCACTAATGATCCAGACAGAAATTTCCGACGACAAAACAATAACTTCGAAGCCAATAAGAACAAAAAGTGCTGCATTTAAAATTTCATCTATTAAATGCCAGAATTCAGTAACATGATTTTGAGTTTTTTCGCTCATTGCAAGATTACGGCCTGTGTTTCCAATGAAGACTCCAGCGACTACCATGGCAATTGGGCCAGATATGTGTAGTTGAATTGCAAGTGAATAGGCGCCAGTCACTAATGCTAAGGTCGCTATAACTTCTAGCACATAATCGTCAACGCGACGCATCAGTAGAAAGGTTAAATAACCCGCCAACATTCCAAGCAAGGCTCCCCCAAAGGCTTCTCTAACAAATAGGCCCAAGATGGTGTTGGCATCAGCAGATGACGAGTGGTCACCGGTTGTACTCCCAAAAGCTATAGTTACCAATACGGAAAACACCACAACCGCAACACCATCATTAAATAAGCTTTCCCCCCCAATAATCGATTCGAGTCTTTCAGGAACCTTCAGTCGTTTTAATAGCGCCAGAACAGCGACTGGATCAGTGGGAGACACAATCACTCCAAATATCAGACAGTAAATAAATTTGATATCTATACCAAATAGTCCAGTGAGAAAATAAAATGCGACCCCATTGATGAATGTGGAAGTCAGCACTCCAACTGTGGCCAACAGTGAGACATGTAGTTTCGCCTTTACAAGTCCATTTAAGTCAACGTGAAGGGCTCCCGCAAACAGTAGGAAGCTCAACATTCCATTCATCAGTGTCCTGTTAAAATCGATTTCATCGAGCCAGTAGGCAATTTGATGACTAACGCCCATTTCTGGAACAATGGTGTCAAAAGCAAGTACTCCAATTCCTGATAATAATGCGATCAACACCAGTCCGACTGTTAGAGGGAGTTTTAGATATTTATAATTGATATATCCAAAAATTGTTACACAGACTAAGACAATTGCCGGTAGCTCGAGCATTGATTACTCCTGTTTTTAAATCGATTTTGGCTCTATAATGCCTTGATATCAATTGGAAAGCTATTCTATTTTGCAAGGCTTAATGAATCAATAACCTTGTTTAGGAGCATTAAAACGAAATTGGTGTAATTTTAGAGGTACCCTGCTCTTGATTGACAAGTTGGCTGAGAGATTTGATACTCATTGATATTCGCAATCAGCAATGGGGGATTAGTATGAAAACTGTGCGACAAATGATTGATGAAAAGTCACAAGAGTTACTTTCTGTAGCCCCCGAAACCACTGTATTTGAAGCCTTGCAAATTATGAAGGATTTTGATATCGGAGCATTGGTGGTTTTGGATAAGGGGAGATTGGTGGGTATTTTTTCCGAAAGAGATTATGCAAGAAAAGTGATTCTTTTGGGAAAGTCATCAAAGGACACTCTTGTTTCGGAAATTATGACTATCCGAGTGATGTATGTAAACCCTGAAAATACCGTTGATGAGTGTATGGCACTAATGACTGAGAAGCGGGTTAGACATTTGCCTGTTGTTCTATCTCAGAGCGTGGTGGGTGTTATCTCAATTGGCGACATTGTAAGGGAAATGTTGTCGGAACAGAAGTTTATAATTTCCCAGCTGGAGCAGTATATTAAAGGTTAATTACAGAGGTGTCTGCAAGATAGTATTGGAGCTATGAATAATCCTGTGTTTAGTTCTTTGGGTGATAGTTTTCTAATATTAGATTTTGGGAATACACCTGGTCGCAAAATCACTCAAGATATAGTTAATCTTTTCAGTCATTGGGAGCGACTTCCATTGCGTGGCATTTTTAACATCATACCGTCTGTTTGCAGTATTGGTATTCACTACAACCCCCTAGTTTGGGCTGACCCGGATGCTCCTGGGACAGCTTATTCGAACCTGGTCGATAAAATTACGGAAGATATGATGTTTGTTGATGGAAAAAAAGAAAAGGTGGAGGGGAAAATGATTACTATTCCTGTCACTTACGGGGGCAAGTTTGGGAGAGATTTTGAAGAAGTTGTGGGTGAATGTGGGTTGAGCAGAGATGAATTTATAGCTATACACACTGCCAAATGTTATACAGTTTACATGATTGGATTTGCCCCAGGATTTCCTTATTTGGGACCGTTAGATAATAGACTGTTGGTTTCTAGAAGGAGTCGGCCCAGAGAGAAAGTTCCTGCGGGTAGTGTTGCTATAGCATCTGGTATGACGGGGGTTTACCCTGGGGAATACCCAGGTGGTTGGAATTTGATTGGTAGAACCCCAATGAAAATGTTTGATATCTTACAGGAAGACAGTTCAAGGTTGACTATTGGGGATCAGGTTAAGTTTTATCCTATTGACGAGACTGATTTCCAAACTCTTGAAGCCAAATAGCATGACGATTACCATAAAAAAAGCTGGCATACAGACTTCAATACAGGATCTTGGCCGTCATAAATTTGGAAATATTGGTGTTCAGGTGTCGGGTGCAATGGATAAATTTTCTTTGCAGATTGCAAATGTCTTGGTTGGTAATAACCCAGGCACACCGGGACTTGAGATTACAATTAATGGCCCTATTTTAGAATTTAAATCACATGCGATTATTGCAATTGTAGGGGCAAGTTTTAATTTGACGCTCAATGATCAAGTTTTACCCACCTGTCGACCAATTTTAGTTTATGCGGGAGGGAAACTTTCATTTGGCACCCGAAAAAAGGGAGCGCGAGCCTATCTTTCTATTCGTGGCGGGTTTGATGTTCCAATGGTACTTGGTAGTAGGTCTACCAACCTTTTAGAGGGGTTTGGTGGTTATGATGGTCGAGCTCTCAAGGCTGGAGATGAATTGCATGCAATGATCCAGCAGTCCCCAGAATTAAAAAAGATTAACAAGAAAAATAAAGATTTTTACGCCCCTTCGTGGCATGTTAGAGATGTCGTAAGTTACAGAGTCAGGAGTCCAGGAGTTATTAGATTTATTCCCACTGCATTTTGGAACGACTTGCCATCTAAAGAAAAAGACATATTTACTAAAATTAAATATAAAGTAGCAACCGGGTCCAATAGGATGGCGTATCGATTAGAAGGGGGTGCACTTAGGGGCGGTTCAGGACATGAATTATCGAGGCCAACTACATTTGGGACTATTCAGCTTCCTCCTGAAGGTAATCCAATAGTGCTTATGGCAGATTGCCAGACCGTCGGCGGGTATTCGGTTCTAGGGGTGGTTATAACTTTTGATCATCTTTTGCTCGCTCAATTAGCGCCCGGAGATCAACTTTGCTTTAAGGCCGTAAATTTAGATATTGCACATGATCTATTATTGTGTCAAAACCGAGACCTTAGGGAGTTAGGTAAAACAGTAAAAAATCGGAAGTTTTGGGATGAAAAAAATTATTGACCTTAACTGTGACCTTGGTGAGCATTCCAATAAAACTGAGCTTTCGGTGGTTACTCGCGTACTTCCATACATCAGTTCGGGTAATGTGGCCTGTGGTTTTCATGCGGGCTCGGCTACCATAATGCGAGAGACAATGGATGATTTGGTTAAGCAATGTATCGCTATAGGAGCTCATCCTTCTTTTGCGGACAAGCAGAATTTTGGGCGCAGAGAATTATCGGTTTCTCCAATGGTTGTATACAATGAAGTTTTGTATCAGATTGCGGCTGCAGCTTCAATTGCTAAGGCGGCTGGTGGAAAATTGACCCACGTGAAACCTCATGGAGCCTTATACAATATGGCGGCTCGGCAGATCAGCCTGTCTGAAGCGATAATACATGCTGTAAGGGATTTTGATAAAAACATTGTCATATACGGGCTTTCCGGGTCAGTATTGGTTGAATACGGCAGAAAGTTGGGGATGAAGTGTGCTGCGGAGGTCTTTGCAGACAGAACTTACAGGGAAGATGGCTCGCTTACTCCAAGAAGTCAATCAGAAGCCTTAATTGAGGATGTCGAAGTATGTCTTGATCAGATTTTGAAACTTGTGCGATTTGGTTTTGTTGTATCCACATCCGGTAAAAAAGTTCCATTGGAAGCAGATACAATTTGCTTGCACGGTGATAATAGGAGTGCCCCAATTTTTGCCAAAAGATTAAATCTAGAGCTGGAGAAAATAGGAATCCAACTATCTCCTATTACAAATAAATCTTATTAGGCATCTGATTGCTATGGTTTTTTTTTGAACTTTTGGGCTATTGAGGCAAATACGACTTAAATGTAATCTTGCTTACTATAAGCTAAGCAATTAAAATGGAGTTCTACACACATAATTTTTGCACAAGGAATAGCTATATTGAAAACCTATGACTTTAGGACCATCGTATTTCTTTTTATTCTCTTTTCACTTGTACTGGCCCAAAAAAGCTATGGCCAGAAGACTAAACAAATTGACCCAAGTGATTTTGTAACGCAATTTGGTATTAAAAACGAATGGACTGACAAACAGGGAGGGGGATATAAAAACAGACTGATTCCTCGTTTCGAATATGCTTTTAGTCGGGATTTGGCTTTTAGGTTCGAGTTGCCTGTTGTGGCAAATAATATTCATACTGTGGGTTACGATACTGATTTTGGGGCGGGTGATTTATCTACCCAAATTCGATGGAGAGTAAAAAAATCTCAAGGGTTTAAATTGATCACAGGTTTAGGGGTGACCTGGGATACCGCTAGTGAAGATATACTGGGGGGTGGTAAGCAAGTTTTGAAACCTTTTGTTTTCGCATCCATTCGTTTGAAGCAATACAAAGTCATGATGTTCCCTTATGTACAATATGAGCACTCTGTTAAAAAAAATACCGGGGATGAAGATACCAGGTTATTTATATTCTCTCCCATAGTATTTAAGATGCTTCCCAACAAATATTACACAATGGTATTTCCAACTGTTTTTCTCAACCAAAGTATGAATGATAAGGTTGGCGCCAAGATTGAAATAGAAGGGGGGAAGTTTGTGGGTAAAAGCACTATGGCCTATATTACCCCAGGTTTTGGGGTCCACAGTGAGGTTCTCCCACAAATCTACAACTGGCGTTTGATAGTTGGGTTCAGGCATTTCTTTAAATAGTTAAGGATGGTTATTTGAGTCATGGAGAATGATTCGAGAAAAAGAGGTTTTGGAGCTCTGATAATCGGAGATGAAATTCTTAGGGGAAAACGAAAGGATAAGCACTTTGATAAGCTGATCGCTCTTTTGGGCAATCGGGGCATTGATTTGAACTGGAGTATGTATATTCCGGACGACCCTGTTTTTATCAAGACCGTCCTCTCAAGTACTATGAATCGAAATGACATTGTTTTCTCTTTTGGTGGAATTGGCGCTACTCCAGATGATCATACGAGACAGAGTGCCGCCGAAGCTGTGGGAGTGCCGCTAGAACTACACCCAGATGCAAAAATGGAAATTGAGGAGATTTTTGGAGAAGACGCCTATCCCAAACGTATTCTAATGGGTTTTTTCCCAAGAGGATGTAGCATTATTCCCAATCCTTTTAATCGTATTCCTGGTTTTTCCATAGGGACACATCATTTTTTGCCAGGGTTTCCGGTGATGGCCTGGCCCATGGTTGAATGGTTATTGGATAATAAGTATTTAGATCAACATTTCCTTTCGAAATATGAAACTCGTTCTATCATTGTTCGAGATGCAGGAGAGAGTCAGTTGATAGATTTAATGAATGAATTTGAAAATCTATATCCCGGCTATAAAATATTTAGCTTACCTACTTTAAAGGAGTCTGGCAGGCGAATAGAGCTGGGTTTTCGGGGGTCCCAGAAGGAAGCTGAAAACGCAATAGAGTTTCTAAAGAAGGGTGTCGATCAACTTGGGTTTAAATGGGAATCGTTTAAAGGATAGTCAACTTTTATCGTTTTAACGGATGGCAGAGTTTCCCTGCTCCAGTTATAAGTGGCCCAACGAAGAATGTCGTTTAGATGACAGCCATTAAGCTCTAAGGGAGGGTCTTGATTTAATAGTTTTAAAATTTCCCAAATCACAATTGAGGGTTTTTCTAGATCAACAGATCCATCATGATTTTTCTTTGACAACTTCTTGCCCTTGTTGTTAATTGCGATTGGCAAATGCAGATAATTAGGTTGGGCTAGGCCCAAGGATTTAATGATGCATACTTGTTTGGATGTTGAGGGTAGCAAGTCTGCTCCTCTGACAACGTCAGTGATTCCCATAAAGTTGTCATCTACAACGTTAGCTAAATGATATGAGAATACCTTATCTGCTCTTTGTAAAACAAAATCTCCAACCTCCGTGCTGACGTTAGCTTCGACTAACCCGTGCAAAACATCGATAAAATTTATGGAATTTTGATCAACTCTAATTCGAGATGCTGCTGGCTTCACCTTGGTTATAATATCCCTGCAGGTCCCAATATAAACAGGTCCGTCGACCCCCAAAAACTTAGTGTTTCTGATGATATCTTTGCGGCTACATATGCAGGAGTAGGTTTTTTGGAATTTATGTAAGGAATTCAAAGCATCAGAATAGGCTTCTGCACGACTGCTTTGGTACACAATATCTTCATCCCAAAACAGACCCAATCGATCCAGAGTTTTTAGTATGCTATCCAGAGCACCTTTTTTTATTCTGGGGGGGTCCAGGTCATCGATCCTCAGTAACCATTTCCCATTTCTTGATCGAGCATCACACCAACTACCTATTGCCGTTAAAAGAGAACCGATATGGAGCATTCCGGATGGACTGGGTGCAAATCGTCCTCGATAACCAGTCATCTACCGCTTTGATCTGACGAAGAATATTGTGGATAGAAAAAAGACACTAGTAACAAATATTTCTAGCATAGCCAGGTTTTTGTTCAGGCCTTGCTCCGTACTTGATCTCACTATTCCCTCAGCAAGATATAGCATTGAGGCCATCGAGGCCCATTGATAGGTATATTTTTTTTTCTTAAGTAAGCCAGGTAGCGCTACAAGTATTGGAAAAATTTTTAGTACCAGCCAAGACCCACCTGGTCTTAAGGGTGAGAGCAGGAGCTCCCAAAATACGCCTAAAAAAATTAATGATATGGCGCTACTACAAGATAAAAAATAGAGGTAACGATACATGCCCATCTAGTTTTGGTGTGAGTTAACTTTTATCGAAGTCTCTGCCAATCTTTTTCCTAATGCTATGCAAATTTCTTTTTCATCCGGTGTTATTGGCAATTCATTATTTTCCCCCGCATGGTGGCTGGCCCCGTAAGGCGTTCCTCCCGATTGAGTTTTAGATAGCTCAGTCACGCTATAGGGAATTCCCACAATTATCATTCCGTGATGTAACAGGGGGAGCATCATTGATACCAAGGTCGTTTCGTGGCCACCATGCAGTGAGCCTGCTGAGGTGAATACAGCAGCAGGCTTACCTATTAAAGAACCTCTCATCCACTCACCTGCTAAACTGTCAATAAAGTATTTCATTGGGGCAGCCATATTACCAAATCTTGTGGGACTACCGATTGCCAAACCGCTACACTCCTGGATGTCTGAGTTGGTTACATAAGGCGTACCTGAAACGGGAACGGTGGGTTCCGTCTTTTCGGTTAATGCAGAGACCTTCGGAACAGTTCTAATCCTTGAGCTTATCCCTGGCACTCCATCAATTCCTCGGGCAATAAGCTGAGCCATTCTGCCCAGAGAGCCAGAACTTGTATAGTAGAGTACTAGTATCTCAGGCATTATCTATCTATTTTGAGAATTTGTTCGCAGATTTCGTTTACTTTGAGCTTCATTTCATTTTCTAAAGGAACCAGTGGGATGTGATCAGCCCTAGATTGCATGTCAACTTTTCCATCCTTTAATGTGCGATCGCCGATAGTAATTCTGTAGGGGATCCCAATTAGGTCAAGATCAGAAAACATTACACCTGGTCTTTCGTTGCGGTCATCGAGCAAAACGTCAATTCCTGCTTGTTCTAGTTCGCTCTGTATTTCGATAGCAGTTTTCTTGACTTCCGGGTTTTTATTAAACCCTATTGTTGCAATTGCCACTTGAAACGGAGCCATAGGGACGGGCCAAACTATACCCCTTTCATCATGACTCTGTTCAATTGCAGCAGCCACTATTCTCGATATACCAATTCCATAACATCCCATATCAAAGCTGTTTTGTTTGCCTTCCTGGTCTATAAAGGTTGCATTCATTTTTTCAGCGTAGGTTTTTTTTAACTGGAATATGTGACCAACCTCAATACCTCTACACAGACTGAGAGGAGCTTTTCCAGCTGGATCCATATCACCTTCCACCACATTCCGAATATCCTCAACATATACTGGTTGTGGCAGATCACGCACGAAATTCACTCCTGTTAAATGAAACCCTTCTTCGTTGGCCCCACAAATATAATCTGACATTTGCAGGACACTTCGATCAACAATAAGGTTTATATTTGATGGAATATTTACAGGACCGATGTACCCGGGAGGGCACCCCATAAATTCTATCACCTCCTTCTCTGATGCAAATCGAAATTGCCTGTGGTTGAGAACGTTGGAGGTTTTGGTTTCATTTAGTGTATGGTCTCCCCGCAGTAATAGCATATGCGGTTTCGACTCACAGATAATTAGGAGTGATTTAATAGTTTGTTTGACCGATGTACTGAGAAATTTAGCTACCTTGTCGCAGGATGTGACTTCAGGGGTTACTACTTTTTCCATTTTTTTCGTTGGCTTTTTTCTGTTTTCCGCTGGTTCCCTGCATTCTGCTAGTTCCAGGTTTGCAGCATAATTACCGTCTGCGCTGTAGGCAATAATATCTTCTCCAGAATCAGCTAGGACGTGAAACTCATGGGAACCTGAGCCTCCAATTGCACCTGTATCCGCCGCAACCGACCTGAAATTCAACCCAAGTCGAGTAAAAATTCGGGAGTATGTTTCATACATTTTTTTATATTCTTTTGCTAGTTCTTTTTCAGTGGCATGAAAGGAATAACCATCTTTCATAATGAATTCTCTGGATCTCATGACGCCAAATCGGGGTCGGATTTCATCGCGAAATTTAGTTTGAATCTGATAAAAATGCAATGGCAATTGCTTATAAGACCGGATCTCTTGCTTTGCTATGTCTGTTACCACCTCCTCGTGGGTCGGGCCAAAGCAATAGTCACGGTCATGCCGATCTTTAATCTTCAGCATTTGGGGG
>MDTG01291164.1_pt1 | contig 21027 bp, 18 predicted proteins | sample 811421 | NCBI WGS metagenome assembly MDTG01 (sample SAMN05326645, study PRJNA326480) | marine metagenome | isolation source: seawater | place: Pacific Ocean: South East | collected 2011
AAGATGGCGGAGAAAGCCGCTACCTACGGCCCGGAAGTAATGCGCGGGGTTGAAAAAAGTCTGCTGCTGCAGCTTCTGGACACGCTATGGAAAGAACACCTCCTGACCCTAGATCACCTGCGCCAAGGCATTGGGCTCAGAGCATATGCTCAACGCGACCCCCTAAACGAATACAAACGCGAAGCCTTTGATCTGTTCGAGGATATGCTGGATAGCCTGCGCGAACGGGTGACACAGGTGCTTAGCCACGTGGAACTACAAATGTACGATCCGGAAGAAGATATCTTCGGCCGGGGAAAACAAAAAATAGTTGAAAACCATGAAGCGCCCGCCAGCATGATGGTCGACGAAACGGAAATCAACGAACAAGCAATCAGTGCGGTACCTTTACACCGTCGTAAGGCCGCTGACGACATCGATCCGAACGACCCAGAGACCTGGGGTCGCGTGCCGCGGAATGCCCCTTGTCCGTGCGGGTCCGGTAAGAAGTACAAGCATTGCCACGGGGCGGTGAATTAGCGACCTGTCCACGCCTAAGCCTTCGAGACCAAGTCCGTCCGTCTCGAAACATCGACAACGTCTGCAACCGATAATACAAAAAAAACCCTCGCCGATCAGCGGTGGTCATTAGGCTCTGCGTACTGTAGGCGCGGTTAAAAAATTTACAAAATAACTTTGGTACGTTCTGACTTCACCGGCGAAGGTCGATAGTCAGTTTTAGGTGCCTTTTTCATGACATTAAAGAGTTGCGTTTCACGGTGTGGTAATGAAATACCATGGTCCTTGTTGAAACCGGCGGAACTAGTCACCTTAGCCTTTAAACAGATATTGAGAGACCCATGGATTTCGCACTGACCGAGGAACAAACCGCCATCGAGGGCGGGATCAGTCAGATTCTGTCCGTCTTCGACGACGAGTATTGGCTGGAAAAGGACCGCAACGGCGGTTTCCCCGAAGAGTTCTATCGCGCTATGGCCGACGGTGGTTGGCTGGGGGTGAGCTTTCCGGAAGAGGTGGGTGGCGCTAACCTGGGTGTCGTGTCGGCCACAGTCATGATGCGCGCTATTGCCTCGTCCGCAGGCGCTATGCAGGCCGCCAGCGCCATACACATGAACGTCTTCGGCCCGAAGGCCATTGCCGTATTCGGCACCGATGAACAAAAACAGCGCTGGCTGCCCCCGATCATCAAAGGCACACAGAAAAGTGCGTTTGGCGTAACCGAACCCAATGCCGGATTGGATACCGGATCCATCACCACCAAGGCGGAACGCACGAACAATGGCTACCTGATCAACGGCCGCAAAGTCTGGACCTCCACCGCGCAGGTCGCAGACAAGCTCCTACTCCTTGCCCGCACGACCCCCAAAGACGAATGCGAGCGTGGCATTGACGGCCTCTCTCTCTTCTATACGGACCTTGACCGCTCCTGCTGTGACGTTCGCGAAATCGACAAAATGGGCCGAAAGGCCGTCGATTCGAACGAGATCTTCATCGACAATCTAAAAGTGGATGCTGAGGACCTGATCGGCGAAGAAGGCAAAGGGTTCCGTTACATCTTGCACTCCATGAACCCGGAGCGAATTCTGGTCGGCGCAGAGGCCATCGGCATCGGCATGGAAGCGCTTCGCCGGGCATCCAACTATGCAAAGGAACGGGTGGTATTCGGCAGACCTATCGGCCAAAACCAGGCAATCCAGCATCCACTTGCGGAGAGTTGGGCGCAATTGCAGGCCGCCTGGATGATGTGCATCAGAGCGGCCAACCTCTTTGACGCCGGCGAACCTTGTGGCGCGGAATCCAACGCGGCCAAATACCTAGGCTCAGAGGCCGGGTTCGAAGCCTGCGAGAGAGCCGTCATGACCCACGGCGGCATGGGCTATGCCAAGGAGTTTCATGTGGAGCGGCTTATGCGCGAAGTAATGATCAACCGTATCGCGCCTGTCTCCCAGCAGATGGTCCTCAATTTCATCTCGGAACGGGTCCTGGGCCTGCCGAAATCCTATTAATTTCGACCCGATATGTAGCCCATGTTAGAGGCGCATCGGGCACATACGCGTGAAGAAAACAATTGAAATTGCCGCAAATTACGCAGGCTAATACAATCCTTCGCGACACCTTCGGATACGATCAGTTCCGCCCGGGTCAAGAAGAGATAATTGCAGCACTCCTGAACGGCAACAACATCCTTGCAGTCATGCCAACAGGATCCGGTAAATCCTTGTGTTTCCAAATTCCCGCTCTAATCATGGACGGTCTGACCGTGGTCGTGTCGCCGCTGGTTGCGTTGATGGAAGATCAAGTCGCAGCCCTACGCCTAGCCGGCGTCCCGGCGGAGACGATTAATTCATCTCACACTTATGGGGTCAACGCCGACAGCTGGCGCCGGGTCGCTGCCGGGGCCTGCCCAATCCTCTACATTTCACCTGAACGGTTAATGACCGAGCGTATGCTCGTGGCCCTGTCAAATTTACCGTTGCGGCTGTTAGCCATTGACGAAGCGCATTGCATTTCTCGTTGGGGCCCGGCGTTTCGTCCCGACTACCAAGGTCTTCAAAATCTCAAAAACCGCTTCCCCGAGGTCCCGGTGGCAGCTATGACGGCCACTGCCGATACCTTGACTCGCGCGGATATCGCCCAACGCTTGTTCGGCGAAAAGGGCCGAATTATCGTCTCCGGCTTCGACCGATCGAACATTCGCCTTAATGTGACGTTCCGTAAGAACTGGAAACGTCAGCTTCTGGATTTCGTCGCTGCACACCAAGGCGCCAGCGGGATTATCTATTGCCTGTCACGGCGCAAAACGGAGGAAATGGCAGCCTATCTGTCCGACAACAATATTACCGCCCTACCTTATCACGCCGGCATGGACGCCGGTGCCCGTAAATCGAATCAGGATCGGTTCATGACAGAACCGGGTTTAGTTATGGTGGCTACCATTGCCTTTGGCATGGGAATCGACAAACCGGACATACGCTACGTGTTCCATGCAAACCTTCCGGGGAACATGGAAGCCTATTATCAAGAAATCGGCCGTGCCGGACGGGATGGGGCACCAGCTGAGGCCATGATGCTCTATGGTCTGGATGATATTCGTATTCGCCGCATGTTCATTGATGACGAAGACACGGACATGGACCATAAGCGGCGTGAACACAGGCGCTTGGATGCTATGGTCGCCTTCTGCGAGGCGCCAACCTGCCGCCGCTGCATTCTTCTCGCTTATTTCGGTGAGAATATCGATCCATGCGGCAACTGCGATACCTGTCTTGATCCACCGGACCTGGTCGACGGAACCGAACAGGCCAAACACGTCATCACCACCTCCTGGGCCACCGGCCAGGTCTTCGGTCAAGCCCACTTGATTGACATTCTGCGCGGCGCGGACACCGAGAAGGTGCGCAAATTCGACCACGATCGCCTTCCAACCCACGGTATCGGCGACACGATGAGCAAGTATGCTTGGCAATCCCTAATCCGGCAGATGGTTTCAACCGGGTTATTGGAATTGGATATCCAGGGCCACGGGGCCCTCAACGTCACCGCCAAGGGCGAGGCTGTCACCGCCGGTCACGAACGATTCGAATACCGGTTAGAAAGCGCAAAACGGAATGCGCCAACCAAACAGCCGGCCCCAACCGTCGCGAATCTGGATGATGTCGAGAGTGATCTGTTCCTTGTCTTGAAGACGCTGCGTCTTCGCCTCGCGCACAGCAGCAAAGTGCCACCTTATGTGATCTTTCCCGATAAGGCCCTGGCCGATATGGCGCGGCGTCAACCACGCACCCCCGATGACTTCGCCAAAATCCACGGCGTTGGGCAAGCAAAATTGGCAAAGTTTGCCAGCCCATTCCTCAGAGAGATCGCCAATTTCCTGAACAAGCCCAGGGACATTTGAGAACTGATCATCGCACAGGTACTTCGCGTTTTCCCTGCGACAATGTGGGCCTGATGATCAGACTGACCAGACTTCCAACATAATAGTGTTAATTCAGCCCTTTTGCGCCCATAGCTAGGAACTTTTCCCGGCGCTGCGCCTTCAGATCAATCTCGCCGTTCATGACCAGATCGGCCAACGTAGTATCAACGGCCTCTGCCAAACGGTCCATCGCGACGCGGGGCTCTCGGTGTGCACCGCCCATTGGTTCGTCAACTATCCTATCGATGATGCCTAACTCCAAAAGATCTTGCGCCGTCAGCCGAAGTGCTGCCGCTGCATCCTTCGCCATCTCTCCGCGACGCCAGAGAATCGAAGCGCATCCTTCCGGAGAAATAACCGAGTAAATGGCATGTTCCAGCATCAGCACCTTGTTGGCTGTCGCCAGCGCGATGGCACCGCCGGACCCGCCCTCGCCGATGATAACGCTAATCAACGGCACCTTCAGGGAAAGACAGGTCTCGATGGAGCGCGCTATGGCCTCAGCCTGGCCGCGGGCCTCCGCATCGACGCCCGGATAGGCACCCGGCGTATCCACCAGGGTAATGACCGGCAGGTTAAAGCTATCGGCCATATTCATGAGCCGTATGGCCTTGCGATACCCTTCGGGCTTGGCCATGCCGAAATTGTGACGAACACGACCTTCCGTATCGGCGCCTTTCTCGGTCCCGATCACTATGACAGTACGACCGCGGAACCGGCCCATGCCACTAACAACAGCTTGGTCATCGGAAAAGGCCCGGTCGCCGGCAAGGGGCGTGAACCCCTCGATCCAGGCGTTTATATAATCCACCGCATGCGGCCGGTCGTAATGACGCGCTACCTGTGTCTTCTGCCACGGCGTGAGCTTCGAATAGGTTTGCAGAAGCAACTTGTCGACTTTAGTTTGCAGCTTGCCAATTTCATCGGCAATACTGATCTTTCCGGACGCGCTTAGATGCCGGAGTTCCTCAATTTTTCCTTCCAACTCAGCAATCGGCTTTTCGAAATCGAGATAGTTATGCATGACCCCTCTACTAACATGCTATTTTAGAATTGGCACGTGTGATCGGTGACCGTTTTCAAGGATGACGCCACAATCGTCATTCCTCGACACCCTAACACCAATTAATACACCATAGGCTTTCCGAAACGCATGTCCTATCGTCATCAATATTGACTTTAGAGAAAAAGTCGATGCCTAACGCAAGTTTTATCATCACCAAACAGACGACACTCTTAACGGAGATGAAGAAGATTTTCGACTATGTCTGAATTATATTAAACCGGACGGCAAGTGCGAAAGCCGCTGAATACGTTCCAACGATCAGGGCTGAAATAATTTCGGTATGTGCCAAGCATCATGCGCCCTCGGGTCGTCCAGGCGCCACCGCGCAGCACCTTAGTCTTGCCAAATAAATCCTTAGAATATTCCTGGTAGCTGTCGGGCGCGAAATCCGGGAACGGCTTGAAAGTATCTGCCGTCCATTCCCAAACATTGCCAAGCATCTGACGGCAACCAAACGCACTATCACCGTCCGGAAGAGCAGCCACGTCAATGCTACCCAAGGCCCGGGCGTCCAGGTTAGCACAGTTAGGTGTTGGAGGTGTGTATCCCCAAGGGTAAGGGCGCTTCGTGGCAGCAAGAGCCCCGTCAGCATCAGGCATCCCGAGAGCCGCAACCTCCCACTCCAGTTCGGTCGGCAGTCGCACGCCGGCCCAGCGGCAATAGGCACTGGCCTCGTACCATGATACATGGATCACCGGCTCGTTCTCCGGCAGGATAATATCATATTCAAATCGGCGCATACGCCACCTGCCGGGCCCATCCTTCACCCAATATCCCGGGTGATCAAAATCGCGCATGTCACGCCAGGCCTTGCCGTCGTCACACCAATGCGCATCATTCGAATAGCCGCCAGCTTCAACGAATTCCGCAAATTCGGCGTTCGTAATCGGCGCACGGGCAATCGCAAAGGGGGCCACAGTCACTTCATGGGCGTATTTCTCATTATCGAATAGGAACGGCGCGTCTTTCTCAGCTCCCATTCGGAACTTTCCGCCCGGGATTTCAACATATCCGGGCCACGACCCCGCGGCGCGTTCAGCTGTAACATCCTGAGCCATGGCCAATCTTGGCGTCGGGTAAGCCAAGGACTGGCGCCCCCATAAAAACGCCTCAGTATGCATGTCCTCGTGAAAAATGCCGAACTGGTATATGAAGCTGTCCGCCTCCGAGGCCAGCGTGTCGTGGCTGATGGTGCCCAACCGGTCTACTAACCGGTCCATTACACCCTGCATGTAGCCGAAGGTCTCTTCCAGGCTCAACAACGGAAGGTCCCACCGGGTATCGTGGACAACGGCAATGGAGTCATACAATTCGTCCGCCCGCGCACCAAGTAAGCTCTTCTCACCGTCCAACGAGCGCGAGATGAAGTATTCGTACCAATAGGCAACGTGGCCAATCTCCCAACGGAGAGGGTTTACAGTCCGGATTTTTGGGCCCATGAGCTGATCTGCACTCAGACCGTCAACCAATTCCATGGTCCGCTGACGAGCATCTTGCATCATGGCCGTCAATTGTGCGGTATTTACCTGAACCGTCATGAACCGTCCTTGTTGCCAATCGGGGGAAACCAAGTCTTTTGAAAATTAGCCTGATCACACCCGCTAAGAAACACTCGAAAAACGGAAATCGTACATCGGCAGTTCGGTGGGCGGGTTTTTTACGTGAAGGAGGCCATCAAGTTCGCATCGACATGGTTTACGAGAATGAACCCACGGATTTGATGATCGCACTCCACGCATGGCGTAGCGCATCCAGCGTCGCACGGTACCGCGCGCGCTATCCGAAGGGACCACTCATCGTGGCGCTGGGAGGTACTGACGTAAACACGTTCTTAAAATCAGACCCCGAGGTCACCGAAAACACAATGGATGAAGCTCACGCGCTGGTGTGTCTACACGACCTCATCTCAGACGCCCTTCCGCAACGGTTTCAAAACAAGTTGCATGTAGTCAAACAATCGGCTCTGCCACTTCCGCGTCCCCGCCAACCATCAATTCGGCACTTCGATGTTTGTGTAGTCGGCCACTTGCGCGATGAAAAGGATCCGTTTCGCACGGCTTTAGCCGCACGTCAGTTGCCGGAAACGTCGCGCCTCCGCGTTGTCCATCTGGGCAAGGCCCACACGCCCACGTGGGCGAGGCAGGCGGCCGCTGAGATGAAACGGAACCCTCGCTATCTCTGGAAAGGAGAGGTGCCGACTTGGCGCGTACGGCGCGAATACGCTCGCACGCAGCTTATGGTGATCAGTTCCAACCAGGAAGGCGGAGCCAATGTGGTCTCCGAAGCATTGGTTGCCGGCGTGCCAGTGATCGCTTCTGATATTCCGGGTAATATTGGCCTCTTGGGCGAGGACTACCATGGTTACTACCCGGTTGGCGACGAGACCGCCCTAGCCGTTCTTCTTCATCGGGCTGAAACGGACCCTAAATTCTTGAAGCGCCTCGTCCAACATGGCCGCCAACTCCGAGAGAGTTTTCTGCCTCACCAAGAGGCGGCCGGCTGGCACCGCGTGGTCAAGCTAGTCAGTTGAGAAGCATCACTGGTTCCAGATGATCGCTCTTGTCCTTCACTTCGCCAACCACTGCCGCCGCCGTGTATCCTGCCTCATGCAACTCTTTGACGCAGATTTCCGCTTGGGCCTGCGGCACACTGGCCAATAGGCCACCAGACGTCTGCGGGTCGAACACCAGAGGAAAACGGCTAGATTGCGCTGCCTGCTCGCGGTTTCGGATGGCGCGGCGTAGTCGTACATTAGCGGGCTGAAGGCTCGACAAAATCCCCATTTCGATGGTTTCTTCCGCGCCATCCAATACCGGCAGACGGTTCATGTGAACATCCACGTCAACGTTCGACGGACGGATCATCTCCACCATATGCCCAAGCAAACCAAAGCCCGTGATGTCTGTACAAGCCGTAGCGTCGTGTTCATAGATCAAGGACGCCGCAACGCGGTTGGATAGCAGCATGCTCTCCAGCGCGCCGTGGATCCATCGTCCCCTGGCTTTCTGCCGCATATCGGCCGCGAATAACGTCCCCGTGCCCAGCGCTTTGGTAAGTATCAGCTTATCGCCGGGCATCATACCGCCCTTACGTAAAATGCGATCCTTGTCTACAAGCCCATGGGCGGAGAAACCAAGCGCTAATTCCGCCCCCTCGCTGGTGTGTCCACCAATCAGGGCCGCGCCCGCATCCTCCAACACCTTCATGGCCCCGGCCATGAGCTGGCGCACCGTGTCCTCTACTTTGTCCTCGATGCCGTAAGGAATTGTCGCGATGGCTAAAGCAGATTGGGCTTCGGCCCCCATGGCAAAAAGATCGCTTAGGCTGTGGTTGGCGGAAATCTGGCCGAACACATATGCATCATCGATGAAGGCGCGGAAATAATCTACCGTATGCACCATGACCTTGCCGGGCGGCACCTCGACAACGGCGGCATCGTCGGGTTCATGCAGACCAATAAGGACGTCGTCACGATCAACGGGATTTAAGTCCTGTAAAGCCCGCGTGAGTACATTGGCCCCCACCTTGGCGCCGCACCCGCTGCAGCGCATTGCCATAGCGGAAATCTCCTTGAGAGCTTCTGGATCAGCTAGGCCCGCCTGCGGCAAAGGCTGCGCCTCTTCCGTCATTTCCGGGAGATCGTTGTATTTTTTCATAAAACGCTGGTCGATCCAATTTTTCCAGGTCCACAACCACGCCCCCTCGGCAACAACACCAGCTTTCGACGCCACCGCACACTTGTCACCCGTACTGATGAGCGCGAGCATATTTCTTTGCGGACTGAAAGCTCGTAAGGGTTCGTTTACCAGCGCGCGGCGTAGATTATCGGTCAGAGGCTTTCCTTGACGCACGGCAAACACGCCAGCCTTGGGCCTCGGAAAGTTTATAACATTGGCAATGTCACCAGCGGCGAAGACATGGATATCTGAGGTGGATTGCAGTGTGTCACGGACATTGATGAATCCATTCTTATCAACATCCAATCCCGATTCCCGCAACCATGCCGGGGCACTGGCACCAGTGACCCATAGAATTTCGTCCAATTTCAGGATCTTACCGTCGCTCAGAACCAGGGTATTGTCCTCGGTTCGAGTTACCGCCGTACCGCGATAGACGATGACGTCGCGCTCATTGAGGATTCGATCGAACCGCTGACTGACGCCCGGGTCATGAGACGGTGTGACCCGGGCGGACTTGCTAACCAAGTGCATTTCCAGGGTTTCGTCTTGCCGACCATGTTCATCCAGCAAATGACGCAAGCGGAACTGGATTGCGAGGACCATCTCCGTACCCGCCGCGCCGGCGCCAACGACTGCAATGCGGTGTGGTCCAGGCTGACCCAGCACGCGGTCTACTAGGCTGTGCCATCGATCGACAAACCGGTTGATCGGCTTCACAGGCGTAACAAAATCAGCAGCGCCCGGTACTCCGGCAATATCTGGCCGCGACCCAATGTTCAGGGACACGACATCATAGGGCACTGCGGGTCGATTAGCGCACTGCACTACCTTGTTTAACAGGTCGATACCCTCGGCCTCCCCATGGTAGAGACGAGCGCCGGCAAACTGGCAAAGCGGGCGAAGGTCGATGTGCGCCTCGTCATAGGTGTAGTGTCCAGCCACGTAGCCTGGCAACATTCCCGAATACGGCGTTTGCACGTCCCGCGCGATTACCGTTAGACGAACCCCCGGCATAGGCTTCATTCCGAAGCTTTTCAGCACAGCGACGTGACTATGGCCACCCCCGATGAGCACGAGGTCCTTTAGGACCGTTTCTGAGTTCGCGGACATACCCATTCAGACTTGTTCAACCTGTTGTGAAAGGCGCAGATGCCGTCGAACCCGACGAGACAGAATGTCGATACCAATGTTCAAGAACGCCGTAATTGATATCAGAAACAAAGTCCGATCCAAGCGTATGTCGGCAAGCGCGCTGTCGATAAAGAACCCAAGCGTCATGATGCCCAAGATACCAAGTATCGCTGTCTCGCGCATGATGATCTCCCAACGATAAAAAAGAAAGGCCAAGAACTGCCCGTAAATGCGGGGCACGATTTCATAACTATAACGGTTAAGGCCTCTCGGACTGTCGGGGCGCAGCCGCACGGTGTCGCTATAGCGGCCCATTAGGTGCCCGATGATCGCACCATTATGAAGTGCCAGCGCAACAATGGCAGGTAGCATGGATGGCCCCCAAAGCTGGAGAAACACATACGCTAGGATAATTTCCGGCGTTGAACGGAGCACCACCAAAAACCCGTGCCCAATAGTGCGTCCGATACGGCCTAAAAATTTCTCGGATATTAACGGAAAAAGCACCAGCGCGACGGCTCCCGTCAACACCAATGCAATCTGGGTCAACAACACGGTAGCAATAGCGCCTGGGATGGCTTGGTTTAATAATAATTCTTGCAACCAATTAGCCATGTTTTGCCAGACGCCGGCACCTGCCAAGTCCCCATTTCGGATTGGCGACGGGATAATGTCGTGGGTAAAAAACCGGGCAACGTTAGACATATCGATGGTGGCTCCCGCACCTAAAAGGAAGGGCGCCGCGATGATATATATGCCCAGCAGTTTCGGGCGGACCCACTGGCGCAGCGTCATGATGAGGACATAAAAAATAATCAGCAATGCAGCCGCTTCACTGTAATTGCCTTCGCTGAAAGCAGTCTCCAAATAGAAACCGAGCGTTGGCAGCCCAACAAAACCAAGCACTGCACTGGATCGAAGGCCACATTCGAACCGGTAACCAGTGTAGTTTTTGATATGAACCCAGACGTCCGGTAATCGAGCATAAAAGAAAGTGGAAATGTTACCAGACCCGGATGGGAGGACTTGCACGGCAGGAGCCTCAGCCTCCTCAAAAGTCTCTGCATACACCTTGGCACAAATACCTGCATAGGGGATGGCAATAGCCAAAACCCCCGTCAATGGCGTGAGGCCAAGCATCTGCAAGAAGATCAAAGCCCAGAACAACTCATGAATGGCGCGGACGAATGCACAGGTCCATCGCACAGGCCCGAAGTGGAACACCTGAGCCAGGAAAAACCCGCCAACGGCACCCAGCGCCACGCCACAGAACGCAAACGCGACAGTCTGCACGATTACGAATCCGATATCGGCGACGGCCAGGAAATCCGGTGCCAACGCACCTTTTGCCATCCGGCTGAATTCCCCCCACGGATCAAGTGTAGTAATGGAGATATCGGCGAATAGAGAACAGACAACGGCAATCCCAACGAACCAAAAACTTGTCCGGGTCATCGATGATGACCGAATGATCCACGTATCCAGCACCACCTTGGCGGTCATTTCTCGGTCTCCTTGTATAGAAAATCGAGATTTTGTTGGGTCAGTTCCTCGCTCGGCATATCCAGAGCGATAACACCGTCCTTGATTCCAACAATGCGGGTCGAATACTCCAGCGCTAGATCGACATCATGCATCGCTAACACCGAAGTTTCGAAGTATTCCGAGAGCGCTTCCAGGATAACCCGCGATTGGTGGTTGTCGGCGGCAGACACAGGCTCGTCAGCCAATACGGCATCTCCACCCTGCAAAAGGGCACGGCAAATGGCCGTGCGTTGTTGCTGACCGCCAGATAGTTCGCCAGCCCTTTCGAACAACTTGTCCACAAGGTTTAACCGTTCGACCAATGGGCGGATGCGATGCAATTCAGCTGGTCGAGGCCAAGCCAGATTTAGTAGGTTATAGAGCGCCGAATGGCGGTCCAGGCTGCCCATGAAAATATTGTGAAAAACGCTGAGACTGCGCACAAGGCCCGGATCTTGGGGAATCAACGCGACATGACTGGGATACCGGTCATGCAGAAGATGCAGTAAGGTTGATTTGCCAGAGCCACTCTCACCCACCAGCGCAACGCGTTCGCCGGCCTGAATAGACAAGGAAAGGCCTCGGAGGACGATAGTCTCACCATAGCCAATGTCCTCGTTACCAAGATGGAACAGCGAATTCTCCTCAATCGATCAGCTTGATTGTTCGCGCCACATCAAGAATCGGTTGGTAGTCGCTGTTTGAGGCCGGAATGAAGCTCTTGCGTGGGAAAGATTTCAACAACTCCGGGTTTTTCATCCCCAACAACGCCCTGGTTACACGCCCCTTGAAGCCGGCACCGAAGCGGTCATCTACGTCGCCACGAATAGTCCACTGGTAATCTGGATAGGGCGGCGTCACCCAAATCACGGAAACTTTTGACGGATCAATTTTTCCGGCCGCCAACTCCTTCTTCCAGACCTTGTAGTTTACCGCGCCAGCCTGATAGGCGCCGGATTGAACTAACGCTATGGTCTTAGAATGATTGCCACTGAAGCCAACCTTCGAGAATACATCCTTCGGCGGTTTACCTGTGGCGAGACGAATGTGGTACTCCGGCATCAGACGTCCCGACGTTGAGCCCTTGGAGCCAAACGTAAAGGGCATCCCAGCAATTTCCTTGGGGAACTTTTCGCTTTTCTTCAGGCCCGTCGATGAGTGAGCAATGAAGTAGGTCTCAAAGTACGGGTCTTCAAATCCTTGAGCAATGGCTTCTGAGCCGTCCACTAGGATGCGTGCACGAACGCCCGATAGACCACCGAACCAGGCCAATTGAACCTGATTATTCCGGAACGCCGTCACTGCGGCGGCATACGACTTCACGGGTATGTACTTGGTTTTCACGCCAAGCTGTTTTTCCAGATATGCGGCTATCTTGTTGAAACGTTCCCTCAAACGTGTCTCGTCTTGATCGGGAATAGCCGTGAAGACAAAAGTAGCAGCCCGAGCCTCTGGAGCTCTCAAGGCAAAAGTGGCTAGGGCAATGAGGATTGCGAGACTAATCTTAAAGGCTGGTTTCAACGTGTATGCTCCTGGTCAAGGTTTGGCGGACATTTGCGATCATACGTTGCGGGTTCATGCCCACATTGCTAAGCCCCGATTGGGACAAGTGATTTCCCTAAAATAATAATCAGTCTGGGTTTTTCAAGACCGTGCTGATATCAAAATCCCTGGCTGATCACTGAGAACACTAGTGATTGCATCCTAGAATCTCTGAACATCCATTGGCACAATCCAACCATCAAAACGAAAGGGCTAAAGCGCGTTAAGTTTTTCCAGATTGGTATTTTTGAGATCGGCTTCCTCAAATCCACGGTCATAAGCCGGTGACAAGATCATCTCTGCTGCAGTTACGGTGATGACGATGAAAGCCGACATCTGATTAGCGAGGTAATCCCACCCCTTCTGGAAGGGGTCGCGGATGTTCGCCGGCGCATCGGATATAAGCACCACCTCCCCGGTCCCCGACACGCGCACGGCCTTTCGTGCCAAAATGTCGGTAAAACAGACCTCTAGGGTCGGGTTAAAACGCAAATTCGCGATGGTGCCGGGCGAGCGAATATTGGCGAACGCGATGGTTGCGTCATCAAGTATCAAAAATGTGGCCTTGGGGGAGACCTTCGGTTGGCCGTCGGCGTCCACCGTCGCCACGGACCCCGCATTAAAATTCCGAATGATATACTGCATTTCTGCCGTTAACATAACCCGTCCATCCTTTGTCAATCACCAGCCGACAAATAATAATGATGCACGCAGGCTGGTAAAAGCGCCTCTCTCAAATACCCGGCGTAGCCAATACTTACACTATCTACGACACCAGACTTCATCTGACCTGTCGGTTGATCGGCGTTGGTGTTAGCATTCGACAATTCCCATCAATCGAGACAAAGCAATGGCCGATCCGTTTTTCAAATTTATTCACCTTACCGACCCCCACTTAATCGCCAGCCCGAACACCTTGTTCGGCACAGATGTACACCACCATTTGAGGTGCGCTGTCGACAGCATCAACCGCAACTTTAGTGACGCCAAACTCTGCATGATCACGGGCGACCTGGCCCATTGGGGTGAAGCCCAAGCGTACGCCGAACTGAAGGAAATACTCGCGGAACTTAAAGTTCCATGGCACCTGTTAATGGGTAACCACGACGCCCGGGTGGCAGCGCGCGATAGCTTCCCCGAACTTCCATGGTCCGAGGACGGATTTCTTCATTACCGCATGGACACGGCAGCCGGCGCATTCCTGGTCCTCGATACGGTGGACGACGGTAATAACAACGGTCGACTTTGCGAATCCCGACTTCGTTGGTTGCGGCAGCAGTTGTTAGACTCACAGGCCGCAGGGGGAGACGTGTTCCTCTTCATGCACCATCCGCCTATGAAAATCGGCATCCATTCCATGGACCTGGTCGGTATGGCCAACCCGGAAGACCTGATCGCCATTCTTCAAGGTTTCAAGCATGTCCGCCACATGTTCTTTGGACACTTGCATCGAACCTGCCACGGATCTTGGCGTGGTATCCCCTTCTCCACGGTGAAGGCTACTTGTTATCAAGTGGAGTTACGCCTGGATGGCTCGGAAGTACTGGGTTGTTCGCACGAAAACCCCGCCTATGCAGTCGCCTTGATCAGCAAGGACAGCGTCGTCATCCACGACCACAGCTATATGGAAGAGGACAAAACTTTCACCTACGACCGCGGCGCCCCGAAAGGTGGGGACAAGCCCGAGCACCAGAAGGCCTGGTCTTAGATGGGGGGCCGGTCCTTCGCGCTAACGCTTGGAATAATCGCGCTCAGTTGCGCGGGGCACCGCGACGCCGTCGCCCAACCGACGTTTACATTGAAACATCGTGGCATCCAACTGTCGGCAATGCCGCTCCCCAATAAACGAAGCGACATCCTGCTGATAGCGCCGAAAACTGGTATACACAATCTAAGCAGAGCTCTTGATCGGCTTTATGCGACCTCGCCATTTAGCGTACGACATATCGAAACCCTGAAGAAAAACGGACAGGTCACTATTGTCTACGACGCTGCGTTTCCCAAACGCCAATTATCGAAAGTGACCATCGCTGCATTTTTCCCGGATTTCTTTCAAAAGGAAACCGGTGGCTTGAAGCAGTTTTTGGTCGTAGTCGGCCGGTTCGGTGTGAAATGGGAGATCAACAAACTGGCTGCCGTGATTGCTCACGAATTGGTTGGACACGGATTACAGCACTTCCGCGGACATCGAGATAAGGATCGGAAGATCGACTTAGAATGCGAGGCGCTCATTTATGAGATTCAATCCCAACAGGACCTCGGCATACGCCCCGACAGTGGCGATATTATTCGCTTTCGAAAGCACGTACGAGGTAACTGGTGCGCCGACTTTGGTCGCTATATGACGGCGCAAGGCATAAACGTGGACAAGGCCTGGGGATATGGCCGACCAGATGTGACCACCCTGCTTCGGCATTTTGATGATTACCGCCGGCACTTGCGGCTTACCGGCGTATCTGCCAAAGCAGTAGCCGCCGTCAATTCCAAACGGGCCAACGACTTTGCCGTCTTCAAGGCCAAGGCCGAACGCACAAGATCGGCAAAAAAAATGCTGATAGTAGGGCAGCGGTACCTAAAGGGCGTGGGCGTGAAGCGTGACATCCATATGGGAGCGCAATGGGTTGCCAAGTCAGCCCGCCTTGGCCACCCACCAGCGCAGTTCCTCATGGGCATTCTCAACGCCACCGGGCAAGGCGTGCGCAAAGACCCGGTGGAGGCCTACGCGTGGCTAAGCGCCGCCGAGGCGAAGGGAGTCAAGAAGGCCGGCAAAAGCCTGGCAAAACTTAAGAAACTGCTCAACACTGCCCAACAAGCCGAAGCCCGGCAACGAGCTGAAGAACGTTAGGCATGATGCATCCGATCCGTCTAACAGCAATTACCGCCCTCCTTGGGGGATCGCTTCTAGCTCTCGGGTTTGGCGTCTCCACATCATTTGCCGCACCGATCTCCGTCGATATCCGCCCCCTAGCCTTAAACACTAAGATCCCGGAACAACGCACTCTCGGTAAGCTCACCTACCGTGGCGGTCTCGTGATTTCATCATTAACCACAGAATTTGGCGGATTATCCGCCCTGGGCGTTAGCGCCGATGGAGAGCGTATGGTCGCGCTCACGGACCGGGGCCGGCGATTCGCATCCCAATTAGTTTACGACGAGGCCGGTAACCTGGCAGGACTGCGGCGGGCGACGTTGGATACCATGGCCAACATTGATGGTACACCGTTGATGGCGAAGTCCGAGTCGGATATCGAATCCATGAGCCCCGGCGTTGAAGGCGAGATCATCGTCGCTTTCGAACGCCATCATCGCATCTGGCGCTATCTGCCAGGCAGGATAGAGCCGGAACCGCTGCGTCATCCGACAGAGCTATCGCGCCTGCCCGCGAACAACGGTATCGAGGGCCTGGCCCTTCTTCATGACGGGCGCCTATTGGCTATCTCGGAGGGATTTAAGGATATGCCAACGACACTCGCCTGGACCAGCGGCCTCAAGAATTGGTCGACAATGACCTATGCGCTGGAGGGCCGGTTCCGCCCAACTGGCGCAGCCACAATGGCCAATGGAGATGTCCTGGTGCTGGAGCGCCGCTTCACCCTTCGTGATGGAATCGCGGGACGGATTCGCCGCATTTACCGGGCCGACATCTTACCCGGTGCGGAGCTAATCCCGGACCTGGTTGCGGAATTCCGCGCCCCGGTCGCCGTCGACAATTTCGAAGGAATCGCTGTGCGTCAGGGGCCACGTGGCGAGACGCTGATCTACATCATCTCCGACGACAACTTTAATCCCTTACAGCGCACGCTACTGATGATGTTCGAACTGACGAGATGAACAACGGACACAAAATAGATTGTGTCCCGGGCCTTTCGGTTCAATGCTGCCGGCGTGATTTACGCGGCGACTTGCGCGTTCTTGATCTGCTTCTTAAGACGGCGCATGTCTAGACTCAGATCGCCGTCGCGAGAGTCCAGAAGGAAGGCATCCAGACCGCCCTTATGCTCCACCGTGCGTATCGCCGCGACAGAAACACGCAGGCTCACAGGCTTGCCGAGCGCATCGCTCATTAGCGATACCTTCTGCAAGTTCGGTAGGTAGCGCCGGCGAGTTTTGTTATGGGCGTGGCTCACGTTATTACCGGTTTGAACGCCCTTGCCGGTCAATGCGCAACGTCTGGACATAGTCTGGTCCTTACTCGAAAAGTTCGAATTTCTTGAAAGAGGCTGGATTTCTAGGGTAACGAAGAGAGATCGTCAAGCGGTTAAGATCCTGATTTAAAGAATACCGGAGCCCAAAATGTCCGCTAAACTGACCCGCGATCTCATGCACCAGACCATCGAATGCTACTATGCAGGATGCAACGGCGCCGACAAGGCGAAAATAATGGCCTGTTTTACTGCTGACGCGGTCCATTACTTCCCACCGGGTACCAAGTCCGCGCCGTGGCGGGGGGCGGACGTGATCGCCGACAAATGGGTATGGTGCGCAAAGAACCTGGGTTCCCGATGGACCTTGGATCGGGTCTTGAGCCAACCGGAGACGGACGAGGCCGTGGTCGAATGGACGCACTGGCGGACCAATGACAACTCTTACCTGAGGGGCGACGAATGGTACGTGTTCGAACGCAATTCGGGGCTAATTACCGAAATCCGCGCCTATTTCGCCGCCGCGTGGGACCCGAACGCGGAAAAAAGTGAAATTCCTGGGTTCGATTATGCAGGACGTGGCTATCCGCTCACGCCGCCAGACTGATTGGTTATTTCAGTGCCGGAATATCAGACATACGCGAAAGGCCCATCTGCGCCAGCGTAATCGACACCTGTTTCTCCATGAGTTCGACCATGCGCGCCAAACCTGCCTCACCATCCGCCGCCATGGCAAACAGCAATGCGCGGCCGACAAAAACGTAATCGGCGCCCATGGCATAGGCTTTGACGATATCCTCACCGCTACGGATGCCCGAATCGTAAAATAAGGGGTACATGTCGCCCAAAGCACCACGCATCTCCCGCAATGCCAGGATCGGCGGCGGCACACTGTCCAATTGGCGTCCACCATGACTGGAAACGATGATGCCGTCCACGCCGGCAGCTTGCACGCGTGACGCGTCCTCCACGTCGAGAACCCCTTTCACCACGAAGTTGCCTTTCCAAGCATCGCGTAGTCGGTCTAGCAAGCTCCAATCGGCACCAGCACGGCTGGCGTGGCGATCGAAAGTGGCTTGATCGCCTCTGAAATTTGCAAGCTCCGGTGCTCCGTTGAACAAGGTACCCAGGGACCAGCGCGGATGCAGCGTGAAGTCTGCAAACTGGGACGGACCGATCTTGAACGGCGCGCGGAAGCCACGACGAAGCTCGCGCGGACGGTGCCCAACCTCCGGTACGTCGACGGTCAAGATCAAAGTTTTGTAGCCAGCCGCCTCGGCCCGTTTGACTAGTTCGAGCGATGCATCCTGATTGCCGCTAAAATAGAGTTGAAACCAAGCGTTACCCTCGGCCGTCTCATTAATGCGCTCCAGCGATGTCGACGCTGCAGTGGACACGCCATGAGGAATGCCACGCTTTGCCGCCAAACGCGCCAACATGAGATCGGCGCCAGGGCGCGACAGATTACACATGCCCATGGGGCAAATACCGAAAGGCGTGCCTACCAATTTCCCGAAAATTTCCACCCTGATATCGCGATGCTCGACATCATTGAGGATCCGGGGCTGGAGACGGAGCGCGCGGATAGTTTCACGGTTCAAGCGCTCACCCGTCTCCTCGCCAGCGGCGCCGTCGATGTAGTCGAACACCATCCAGGGTAAATAGCCCCGCGCCAACTCGCGTACATCTTCGAAAGTTTGGATGCGATTTCCGATGGACACTGGCTCAGACTTCCGGGCGCCGATCGGCCCAGGGCCGGGCGCGCTCAAAGCAGGCAGCGGCGTGCAGGACCTTGTCATCCGCCAACCACGGGCCGACGATCTGCAGGCCCACAGGTAGCCCACCCGACGTAAACCCACACGGCACGGTAATCGCCGGATGGCCCGACAGGTTAAAGGGATGGGTATAGGGATACCAGGACGCACGCGGAACATCGGCAGTCTGATTATCCAATGTGATCGGCTCGCGCGGGTCTTGATCCACGGCGATTGCTGGACGCGTCAGAGTTGGTGTCACCAGGAGGTCAATATCACCGAACCAACTCTCCACCTCCCGGAAAAGGCGAGTGCGAGCCTCATTGGCACGCTGGACTTCAACACCCTTGACTGCGTTACCCTCCTCCATCCAATAGCGCAATGTTTCAGTCATCTTCTCGCCCAATTCTTCCGCCAGATGAGCGAACCGGGCATTCCAAAGAGAGAAAGTTAGAGGAGCCCAATGTTGCAAGGTGGATTCGAAATTCGTTACATGGTTAACCAGCTCAGCACCTTGGTCTACGAAGGCCGGGATAGCGGAGTCGAATAAGGCTAGAGTTTCCGCCTCCATATGGTCGTTACCCAGGTAATGGCGCCAACCGATTTTGACGCCCGTCAGATCCCCCTCCCCGCGCGCCGCGCCCATGAAATTCGAATTGCCCCGGCCCAGGCTGTGAACATCACTTGGATGCGGGCCAGCCATAACGTCTAGCATCAGGCCACAATCTTCGACCGTGCGGGTTATGGGACCGATAAAGGACATGCAACCAAAGCTATCCGACGTCATATCATGCGGTACTCGGCCCAAGGTCTGCTTCATGCCTACCACCCCGCAAGCCGCCGCTGGGATCCGGGTCGACCCACCGCCGTCCGTACCCACATGGAGCGGGCCAAGCCCCGCGGCCGCGGCAACACCAGCACCACCGGAGGAACCGCCAGGCGTGCGAGTCGTATCCCAAGGGTTCAACGTGCGGCCGAACAAGGGTGCCTCTGTCATGGGTTTGTGTCCAAATTCGGGGGTCGTGGTCTTTCCAATTAACACAGCGCCAGCCGCACGCAGGCGGGCGACACCAATACTGTCAGTTTCCGGCACGTTGGCGGCAAAGCCGTGCGAACCATACGTGGTCTTCACTCCCGCGGTATTGACTAGATCCTTAACCGTGAACGGCACGCCTTGCAGCGGCCCCAAATCATCACCGGCCATCACCGCATCTTCGGCGCGTTTCGCCTCGGCCCGGGCCAAGTCGTCAGAGATAGTGATGAACGCGTTGCAAGCGATCTGTACGACCTCGGCGCGACGAAGAACAGCGTCTATCAACTCGACGGGCGAGATTTCTTTCGCGCGGATGCGCCGGACAGCCTCGACTGCCGTCATGAACCCCAGATCTTCATCCGACATGCTTTTCCCCTTCAATGGTCGGCCAACATATATCACCACCGCCGAGCGCCCAATACCCCGCATTTCAACCACCGGACGCCTCGGCGGCACAGGCTGAATTCATAAGCCCCATGAACGGCGACTTGACCTGCGACGTGGCTATTGTAGGTGGCGGGATCACCGGTCTATCGACCGCGCAGCACGCCGGCACCAAGATTTCAACGGGGTGCACAACCAAAAGTTGGACCGACAAAGCGGCAGGTGGATACTAAGAACCAACCGGGGCGTTGTCACCGCGGATACAGTGATCCTGGGCGCCAACGCCTACACCGACACACTCTGGCCCCAACTCGAGAAAACCTTTGTGATGATCAATTACTTTCAATTAGCCACCAAGCCTTTGGACGACAACGTTCTGGAAATCCTGCCAGGCGGTCAAGGCCTATGGGATACGGGTGCCATTACCTATTTCCGTGCCTAGGGCCGTCACAGCTGCACCATTGGTACCTGGCCTTTACGATCTGACTTTCAAGGCTAACCAATTCTGGAAGAGCCTATAAAACTCCTCAGGCGATAAAGGAGTTACAAGTGCGACGTCAGCACCTCCGGATCCGGCTGTGGTGCCTTAGCCAAGGCGTCAAACACATCATCGGCGCCAGCAACCACGGAGATTAAATCACGAATCTTTGGATGCGCGAACCCTCCGTCAACTATTGAGTCGATAAGGGCGACAAACGGATCCCAATAGCCGTCAACATTCATCACGACGATGGGTTTATCGTGCTGGCGAAGTTGCTTCCAAGTCATGACCTCGATGGTTTCGTCCATAGTGCCTATGCCGCCCGGCAAGACTATGGCCGCGTCCGACATCTCGTACATCTTAGCCTTTCGGGT
>MDTG01290300.1_pt1 | contig 21018 bp, 10 predicted proteins | sample 811421 | NCBI WGS metagenome assembly MDTG01 (sample SAMN05326645, study PRJNA326480) | marine metagenome | isolation source: seawater | place: Pacific Ocean: South East | collected 2011
CAGAAAGGGAGATGAATCGAAGATGAAGTTTGTAAATCCTATGACCGACACCGCAGAAGGCAAGCTATTGGCTATTGTAAAGGATATTGAGAAATCACTCGGCATAGCGAAGAACTCGACTTACAATACAGAGTGCAACATGGGTTGCGAAGAGGGTTCGGCTTGCGAGCAATGCTATCCAAAACCAAAAGGCACGAAAGGTGTGAAGAAAGAAGATCATACTCATCAATTTATCAGGAAGTATGTCCAAGAGAGTTCAGGGGATAACGTAAGACCCATGTTCATGGAGATTTCAGGCAAGACGGAGATACCTGCTGCCGGATACCAGGGCAACCAAGTATTACCCTTCACAGAAGATGCTTCGGCATCCAATGCAATCAATGAGGTCTTCAAGATGCCATCAGTAGCACAGACTGGATATGACAAGGATTCATCATCCATGCATATGCATTACAACGATGGTGGAACAGGAGGCTCGATGTATCGTGATAAGATCGAAGAGTCGCTAGCCGAGATAAAGAAACAGGCTACTGTCGGCCAGCAAGGAGTAGTCGAAGAGATTGCGGGGTTAATCGAAAGCATCTATGCCCGCCTATGAAGGTGGGAATATGACTGATCACATTAAACTCAGAACAGATGTGGTTCTCTCCACCATCATGGGGCTTGACCCTCCTGTCGCAGAATATCTAAAATCATTGGAAGGCAAAGAGCTAGTCAAAGAGGACATGGCCGCTATGGCGATGGCAGAAGAACCGCCTGTCTATTCCATGCGTGATCTAGGTTCTCCACTCCCTCCTTCTCAGATGGTTATCCCTAGTGATTACCAATCATACCTGGCAGGGCATTCTAAGATTGGAACATCACCTATGAAAGATTGGCCTATGGCCGATGAGGACAATCACTATGGAGAACATCACCCATTTGGGATGAACTCGAACTGTTGCCCATTGTTGCATAATGCGGCTCATGGCGAACCACAGTATGTCGATGACATCTTTGATTTCATCAATCTAATGGGTGAGGCACATAAGCAAGGAGAGAGGAGCATGAAACTCTCACCAGAGGATGCTAAGATATTTGGGGATCCGAAGATGTCGATGCTTGACCTATACGAGAGAGATAGGAATCGTGGCTATGGTGCAGATGAGAATTGGGAGTCGGACAAGAGGCAACAACTCGCCAATGAGTTTGGTTTGCTACCTTTCTTATTCGGCCTGGAGTGGCATCAACCGGAAGAAGGCGAGAGGTTTTACGGATTGCTTAAGGATTTGAGTCAGACCGAAAGTCCCGAAAGTCCCGAAGCACGAACGATACTCAACAAGTTCCAGGAGAAGACAGGCACTCATTGGAACCGCTATCTGAGAAATTGGAGGGATAGGTTCACGCCCATGTCTGCATGGTGGCAGAGGCCAAGCGACAGAAGTGGCCCGACTTCCTCTGCACCGGAAGAAGTTCCGAATGCTTCACTCACAGCCCCCTACATAGGAGATGAGCCTGGGCATAACTTCCATTGGTGGGAACCGTATCAGTATCATGGAGGAGTAGGACGCGATGTATCTTCATTGAAAGGCATATTCAACCAGACATACCCCGAGGTGTTTGGTGAGAATTGGCTTGCCGATTTGCTTTTCGATGGCGTTCCTATTGATGGCCCTCATATGTTAGCCGGATCTCATTTCCCTGCATCTGCCAATGCCACGCCAGAGTATGCATCCGCATTGAGCTCAATATCATCTGGTGACGTGGACTTCGAGCGAGGCAGATCATCCTGGACATCTGCGGCTATGCGTCACAACAACCACCCTTCTGAGGTCGGTGGCACAGGAGGGAGGATGATAATCCCAACAGAAGCAATGCTACTGAGTAATTTTGGCGACAAACTCATGGATGTCGCAGAACTAGGTAGTGCGAGATTGGGAGTCCTCCGAAGGCCACATCCTAACTCGAATCAGACATACCATGATTTTCATAACCAACATGGGGTGAATAGCGATTCGGCACTTGCTAGTGTCGTTGCCCAATTATCCGGTCAAGTCAAACAACAGTTTGGTGCGGATGTCATTGCACCCATTGCGGGCGATCCCATGATGAATACAATAGCGAGAGGCAACATAGGTCAGATTGTCGCAGCAGCTAACCTTCTTCTTATGAGGGGCGAAGGAGTTCACGGTTCTGAATACCAGATGCCTGATACTTCATCCGGCCAGCTTGCAGAAGGTCTTGGTTCGTTTGGGCCTGTATCTCCTTCTTCTCAAAGCGTCATCGCCCCTATGTTCAACAATGGCGCAACTGATTCATGGGGTCATGAGATGCCCGCTACTCTCACCTACAAGTGGGATCGCAACACAAACGGCCTAGTTTGGGATATGAAGGAAACTCCCTTCAATATCCTCCAAAGGACACCACATGAGTTGTTGATGAGTGCGGCTGACATAAACCACAATGAACGGCAAATCAATCCAAAGACAAAGGAGATCAATGCACTAAGTCCGAAGATTACGGGTGAAGCGGCACTCAATACTGACATCAACAAGTCTGACGATTACGAACCATCGGGAGTATTCGAGACTAAGATTGAACCTGCTCATATTGTCAAAGACTTGGATGACATTGATGATCTCAAGGGATTTAGTGGCGATTGGGTTGTTCAAAAGAAACCAAAGGGAGAAAGAGTATTTGTGAAGAAGTCAGGAAAAAGCATAGATCCGATGAGCCTCCCTAGCAAAGTCAAGAAATCCCTCAAGGACTCTATCCAGGGTGATGCTATGTTCGATGGATATGTGGAGGGGGATGTCCTAACTGTTGTCGATTTACTAATCCACAAGGACACAGATATGAGTCAAGAGCCATTATCTGATCGTGTCGATGCTTTACGAACCCTATACTCCTCAACGGATAACCTCCATTTCCCTTCACCTAATTCATGTGTCAATACCGATGAAGGCGGCTTAATCAAAACAATAGCCAACTTTGACCGGACTGATTTACTGATCCGTGATTCCAAATCAACATTCATGAAAGGCAAGGATGTCCATCCAAAGTGGGTATTGTATGCCCAGGATGACATAACCAAGAGTGCAATACTCCCTCCTCTGCCTGAGATGAGCATAAGAGATTCAAACATTATCTTGGAGTATCCATCTATCTACACACCTGTGATTGTGAAGATTGACTCTGATGAGAATGGAGTTTATGTCGATGATTACGAAGGCCCGAACTATCTAATCAAGCAAGCCAAATCCCAATTCCCATTGTGGAGTCCGGTAGCTGCGCTCTATGTTGGGATGCCAAACCAAGCAATACCATCATACAGAAAGCGACCCATGTTCAGGAAATCATTAGACAAAGCACCTTCCGTGATCACAGAGGAAGAGTTTGATGACGATGATAACATATCGAACATCATGCGTCATGCTCGCAAGACCATAACATCAGAAGAGGTTGCATTGACAAGTAAGCATTTGATTGCCCATGTGGATGGTCTGACTCAAAGTCTGCTTGACAAGTATGCCGGAGAGTATGGCTTAGAGCAGACAGAAGACAAGAAATGGACGGTCAATGAGGCAATTGACGATGACATAGCCGAGAAATTCGCATTCCCTCGCATGAATCAAGCATCCTCGGATGGTGGCGCGTGGTCTGGTATGCAAGCAGACATCACAGCTCCAACAGGGCCAACTGAAATCACAGAGGAGGAGAATACGACATTCGGGAATCCAAAGAAGGATGGTGTTGAGATTGATCCAACCTCTTCTTTCAGACCAATGAACATGGTAGTAAGCACAGAAGATGGAGATGCTACATTAACCATCAACGAAGGAAAGGCAGTTATCCGTTTCCCAGGCAAAGATAAAGATCATGATGAGGAAGAAAACGAGGTATTGCCCGCCCTTCGACATGATGATGCCCTGTGAATGCTGACAACCCTGTCATGTTGTTATTCATATACCATTGAGAAAAGTGCGATAGACTAATGACAACCGCAGAGATGCTCTCACCTTCATTGGGATGGTCGGCTTTTGGCTCAGATTTCCTAATCAAAGAAGACATGGGGAGCGAGCTGTTCGTTGCCGGATATGCAAGTGTGGACATGGTGGACAAGCAGGGAGATAGAATCCCAACTGCGGCCCTAAAGAAAGCATTCGGCAAATTCATGGAGAACAAAGCATACAGAAACGTGCAGTTAGCCCACAGCGGCATCCAAGTCGGAGAAGTCGTTGATTCCTTTTCAGATTCACAGGGGCGCGTGTGGAAGTCCGAGGTGGACGATCACGGCCTCTTTGTCGTATGCAAGATACGCAGCGACATTCAGAAGGCACGAGAAGTGCAAAAGCAGGTGCGAGATGGAGATCTTCGCGCCTTTTCAATAGGAGGCCAGGCTTTGTTCCGTGTGAACAAGCATACACCAGAGCATGGCAACCACAGAGAGATTACCGACCTTGAGTTGCATGAAATAACCCTTTGCAAAAAGGGCATCAACCCCGAGGCCGGTTATACAATCCTCAAAATGGATGACACGGAAGTGGAAAAAATGACGGACAATGAAGCATTGACAGAAATAAGGGATAGCTTGACAGGAATACTGAAGGCTATCGACAAGAATGAAGAGAAGACAGAGGAGAAGTCGGAAGAAAAAGAAGAGGTAGTGGAGAAATCCACTCAAGATGCCCTTCACTACATCGACACTCTTGAGAAGTTCGCACACGAGCAGGGTGTCGATCTCAACGGACTGAGGACTCACTTCGGTCTTGAGAAGGCATACATGGTCGGAGTGGACGGCTCTGGTGGATACTCTCACCGAGGAATGGGTGACGAGATCGGCGCAGGAGAGGACGCGACAGAAGTGTCCTACCCCTCCCTATCGGCTCCTGGTGGCAACAAGTATGTCATCAAGCAGCCAGGTGTTGCCAACATGGCATACAACGCACCATCAGGCGGCAAGAACGTCATCAAGTCTCCTCCAGGAGAAGTGACCCCTGCCGGACTTGAGAGAGGATACGCGGCATACGCTTCCCTTCGTGACGAAGAGGGGCTAAAGGCCATCGTCAAGCAGGATTGGGAGTCTCGCTACGCAGCAGAGACCGCCCGTGCGCTTGAGGTTCAGAAGGCAAACGACTTCGGCGGGCAGATTTCTGCTCTCAAGGCCGAGATAGCCAGCCTCAACACTCAGAACACCGAGATCCAGAAGTCAGCAACGGCTTCACCGCACACCGACATTCGAGTTCCCTCGAACGAGGAATTTGCCGCAATGGGCAATGACCTTGAGTCCTGGAGAGCCACCGAGCAGCTAGCAAGGAGGGCACTAACAGGCGAGTAATCGTCTTGGGTGACTAGGAGATAATAGGAAGTGAATGATATGAGTGGATCAAAAGGATACATACGAACGATTGAAGACATGGAGAGGCTATACTACGGTGCGGGTGCAGGAGCAAACGCATGGGCCTACTCTGGAACCGACTTGCTAAAGGCAGACTCGCCCCTAGTTAGCAGCACAACTGGAACCTACCAGGCCATCTTTGGCCGAAAGGTCTGGTCGCAGCTCAACCAGGAGTTCAACGCCTTCAGCATACTACCGAAGAAGCCCTGGGAAAAGTCAGGATGGAGGGTCGTCACGGCCAAGCCCGATGCAACAAAGGGCGGCGGACTACCTGAGAACGGGACTCTACCAGAAACCACCAAGCCGACCTTCGCAGAGGTCAGCACCAAGCCCAAGACCGTGGCTCACACCTTCGACCTAAGCGAGACAGCAATGTTCCTCGCTGACAAGGATGACGGATTGGGAGACGCAAGGGCAGTAATGAAGATGGAGATGGCAAAGCACCACGCAGAGCAGATCAACGTCATGCTACTAGAGGATGTGGACACACCAGCCGCAAACGACTTCGAGTCACTTGACAGGTGCTTGTCCTCTTCCTTCGTGGAGACGGCAACCGACTTCGTGACCGCAGCAGCAGATCACAACCAATACAACATCACGAGGAGCGCAGGTTCCTCACAGTCATGGTATGATGCAAACGTGGACGCAGGAGCAGCAGGTGCTGCCCGCGCCCTCAGTCTGAACGTGATTGACGGGATGTTCAGAAGCGTATGGGAGAAGGGTGGACAGCCAAAGGTTATCCTAACCGGCTACGATACTCTTGAGAAGGTTCAGCAGCTACTACAACCTCAGCAGAGATTCACCGAGATGAAGAGAGTAGTCCCAGGAGTGAACGGAGTAAAGGGTGTTCCAGGCATGGAGGCGGGCTTCGTGGTCGCTACCTACAACGGCGTTCCACTAATTCCATCTAAGGATGTTCACGCAGACACAGGCGAACTGTCGAGAATGTATTTCATCGACTCTGACTATATGTATTTCTGCACGGCCAAGCCAACCCTATACCACGAGTCCGGTATTGAGACAGGCGACCCATTCGGGATCAACAGGCTAGGACAGATGGGTATGTTCCACACAATGGGAGACCTATGGCAGCTATTCTACCGAGCACACGGAAAGGTGAGGGACATCGCCGCATAGGTGTTCGGAGATTGATGGAGAAAAAAGGAAGTGAAAAAATATGGCAACAGCAAATATCACACAAGGAAGCAGCAGCGTAGTATTGGATGCCCGTCTATGGATGGGAGCAATGGATAACACAGATTGGCTACAAAGCCCAATGGGAAGCAACAGCGTTCAGGGAGCAGTTCATCTCCTGGTCGTTGATCTAGTATGTGCATCGGCATCAACCCTAACCAAGTTGAATTTCAGCGACACCACGATCACCGGAGTCGATGGAGCATCTGCAATCTCAATTCTTGGAATACAGAATCTGACGAGTGCATTTGAGGAACCAACCATCCCGACCATCGTGTCTGGTGAGGTTCAGTTCACAACGGCAAGCGGCACGGCTGGCGACACCCACAGACTGACCATCCTATACAGGTGAAGGTGAGCCAACATGGCTCTTAGCCTTCAATACGTTGGGATGAGACCCTACTGCGAGATTAAGATCAGCAGAAGTCACGTCCTCGGGTTCTCCCGAGGGATGACCAGGGACGATGTTCCACAGGATCTAATCCGCGACAAGATCATGCCCATGATAGAGAACGGAGCGACTTCTTGGAAGGTCATCGGAAGTGATGATGTCCAGGCAAAGAAAATGGCCTCCACCATTGAAAAGCCAAAGAAGGGCAAAATCGAGAAAGTCGTTGAGATGCCGCAGAAAGTAGTCGAGAAAGTCAAGGAGACAGTCCTCCCAGCTAAGGAAGAGATTGTTGAGGACGTGGCTCCATTGCCTCCTATCTCAGACAAAGAGGTCGATGTGGACATCCTCCTAGCAGCATCTGGTTTTGACTCCAAGATGACAAGGGCGCAGATGATGTCTTGGTGTTCCGATAAAGGCATAGCGGTCAATAACAGATCGACCAAAGCCTCTATGACGGTTCAAGCCCGTGAACATATCACGGGGGCATCTGAGTGACTGATGAGATTGATGATGGCGTAGGCCGATATGCAAGTCGCTCTCGAATCAACCGCCGAGTCCTAGACATAGAATCGGATGGCTCAGGTTCCATAAGTGGGACTATCGACATAAATGGCAAAATCTCTCGCATCATATTAGACATGGCAGCTATGGATTGCACGGCTACTACTAACTCTCAGGGTTCTATGGCAATCTCGATGGATGGTGCAACTGAGTATCCCTACTGTGATACGGTTTCCAGCCTCGATTTCAGGAATGCTACTAACCTAGTCGGAAACTTCCAGATAGCAGAGGGAGCCAACACGGATACTGCAGGAGTTCACTTGACTGTGACAAGCCCTGGTTCAGTAGCCGGATCGTGGAATGGTGCGGTTTGTGGCAGGGTCAAATTCACTCTATCATTAGGGGGAAGCAAGGTTTTCACGGCATCTGCGGGAAGCAAAGCCCGAATCGTCATCCTTCATGAGTAAAGTATCAGTTAAATAGGATTGAAAATAACGTAGGTATCAGTATGGCACTCACAGTAGAGCAACTTGGACGAACGAATGTGACGGGCAATAGGCTTACTGTTGCTCTGAAAATAACCCCTGATTCATCATGGCCCGCCGCAGGTGAGGCTTTGGATCTTACCGCATATGTGTCAAATATCGAAACAGTCCTTGTTGAGTCAGACATCGGAGGATATGTGTATGCATACGACAGGTCTGCAAAGAAACTCCTTGCATATTCGGCAGGTGCAGATGCTGATGACGGACTCGATGCGGTCACAAATGCAGATCTTTCTGGTCAGACCGTGTATCTGACAGTCACAGGTGGGCGAGCCTAAGCGGGGGCTTGCCGGTGGCAGTTGAGTTAGACGAACTTTGCTTTGAAGAAGCACACGCAATAGAACGCCGCCGCAAGGTTCGGATGGCAGAGATCTCAACAGACGAAGGTTCCATAGCGACAGACGACTCTCCTTTCAGTAAGGAGAACCTGGACAGAGCCGAAACCGTTCGCGTCAAGATAAGAGGAAGGGAGAGATATGACATTCAAAACATCGGTTCAGGGACTCGATGCTTATCCTGTGGCCTACTCCATTTCTGTTGGACTCCAAGTTGCGCGGGATGCGGAGGAGACATGGACTACAATTTGGGGAGTTAAGGAGGATGAACAGTAATGCCACGCACATTCACTCCAGGGCATAGGCCCGACCAACCCCTCTATCCTGATGACTTGGTATATACCACAGTCGCTAAGGTCGAATCATACCTCCAATTGCCCGATGCCAAGCCAACAGCTCTGATCGGAGACACATCTACTGCTTCAGAGGGGGGTGGAACGGTAATCAAGATGCCAATTGCAGGTGCGGATTACAGAAGATGGGGTTTTGCATCAGGCGATTCAATCACTATTTACGATAACGTGGATGCATTAGGAAGCATAGTGACTATCTCTGGAATCGAATCAACGGGTTCGAGTGGAGGCATCACGCTCAAAGCAACAGACCCTGGAACGGCTTACACCAAAGCAAATGATGCGTATGTGCAACCTGCTTCCATCTTATCTAACTCATCTCAGAGGGGAATCAGTAAAGCCCAAGTCGAGCATCTAATCAGAAGGAGGCAAGACTACATCGACAGGATATGCAGAATAGCATGGAGACCCAGGCTTGTTGTCGATGAGTATCAGAACTTCACTACCTTCAAGCCATACAGGCGCAGATACTACACGGACTATGTTGGTGCGGTCTATCTGAGAAACAGGCCCATTCAAAGAGTCCTAAGAATGGGAGTATGGCAAGGAGATCACTACAGAGAGTTAGCATCATCCAGAGTGCAACTCACTCTCAAAGACTCTCACCTCCTAAGTGCTTCGGACAAGATATACCTATGCCCAAACATAGCTCATGTTGCAACTCTTTCGACAGGGACATCAGCCACTACTTGGAGCAAAGACTTCGGAGTGAAGACAATTGCCGGTGAGATTGGCAATCTAATCAATCAAGATGACTCGACAGGGAAGACCGCTATCCAGATAGGGACAATGACCGAGAATGGTAAAGCACTCAATGTCGCGCATGAGTTCATCGCTACTGCAAACAGCGATGACGGAGATGGAGTAGTCCTCATCAGTAGCATGAGATCGACAGATGAGGGAGAAGGCACTACCATTGCGGTCACAAACCTGAGCTGCTTCGATCTTGGCCTCTGCAACACCATCAATTCAACTGCCACATCGACAGGTAGCACTTTCAATCTCACAGATGGTTCTGCCTTTACAGAAGGAAACGGCCTCTATTACTATGGGACAGGAACCGCAATCAAAGTTGCACGATGCACCAGGAATGGCAATGCCCTAACCATTGTTGATGATTTGACCTCAAATTTCCAATCCGGCCTATCTGCCAATGTGACTGAGATTTACCAGACAAGATTCGATAGCGATTCAACTGATGAGCAGAGGCAGAAGGATTGGTGGTCTATGGAGGACAACGGGGCGATCATGTTCAACAACCAATATCCGTTCTTTGAGAATCACAGTCTTAAGATTTCATACGTCTATGGAGAGAGGTATCTCGACAAGGCAATAGAGGATGCTTGCACGAAGATGGTAGCATTAGACATCATGATGACAGATGACTATACTGCCATGTTCCCCGAAGGAACACAAAATGTGGATCTCCCCTCCAAGATACAGAAGTTAGAGGAAGAGGTGAAGAAGATACTGATTCCATACCAAGAAGGAATCATAGTTGCGGGCATGGGTGGTTGATCTGTGCATCCTGGATTCCTGAAGCAATTGAAAGAAATGCGAGAAGCATCAAAGCAACTCACAAATGCTGGTGAAACTATCGCCAAAATAGAGCCTGGCATGAAGGCAAAACTGTTGGCAGAGGAGAAGAATATGTCTGAGATGGATGGAAACATATACTCAGAGGAAGAGATTGAAGCCAATGTTGCAAAGCAAATGGAGAATAACCCTCATCGTGTCGCATGGAAGAAGGCGAAGGAGCAGCTAGAGGGGGCATCGAAGAGTGGCTAAGGATGCAATAGGGGCTTTACGAGATATTCTCGTGACGAATTGGTCTAAGCCTCCCGAACCATCCATAGAGGATATTGCCGATTTGGACAAGGGTGATGCGAAGCGAGTGAGGATGCTCGATAACGATGTCATCCGTATCTTCGAGACGGCTCACAATGAGGCTCAACCAGAACTCATCTATGATTATGTGAATGAACACGTCAATATCAACATTGATTGTAGGACAGTAGATAGTCGTGAAAGGCTATCTGAGATGCGTGATGAAGTCAGACGAATCATTCATGCTTTCAGAAAGGGAGACAACAATAACTTTGACCGACTCATCTACAAGACCAGGACTGACCTCTCTGATCGTTCAAAGAAGCTATTCAGATACACCTTGCAATGCGAGATAATCACGTTCAGCTTGCTTGCAACCGCAGTTGATCCTGTAGTCAATCCAGCCGATGGCTCAGTAAGCGGTGCGAACACATTCCAATCATATGATGGAGATTTGACGACTTTGGCCGCTATGACCCCCTCTGATAGCGTATTCATAGTAGGAAATGGCGTTAATTGGGTGGCAGAAAGCGGTGCAACGGCTCGAACATCCCTGGGGTTAGGGACAATAGCCACTCAGGATTCGGATGATGTATCCATCACAGGGGGTTCTATCAACGGTGTTGCCATTGGGACAAGCACCACAGGCGTAGTGTATAGCATAACTGCGAATACGGGGATTACTGCAAATCAAGCCGCAGGTGCGGTCACTCTCAATGTAGGTGGACTAACCGTATCCGAATTAGCCGCCAATAGCCTTCAAGTGAGTTCTGAGTCCTTTGCAGACAATGACACATCGCTCATGACCTCTGCGGCTATCCAGGACAAGATACTGTCCTATGGCTATGCGGTCTTGGCCGACATCACATCTGGTGTTGATCTGACCGCAGGAACGGGGATGCTCATCCAAAGCGAAACCAACACGGCAAGCGGAGATTACTCGGCCACCATCACAATAGACCTCAAAGACGAAGACAACATGGCATCCAACTCAGCCACTCATGCCGCATCACAACAATCAATCAAGGCTTATGTCGATAACGAAGTCACTTCTTTGATTGATTCAGCTCCTGGTGCATTAGATACTCTGAATGAATTAGCCGCCGCAATCAATGATGATGCTTCATATTTCTCTACCATCAACACGGCTCTTGGCAACAGGATCAGAGCAGATGCATCTCAATCTTTCACAACCACTCAGAAGGCACAGGCACGAACCAACATAGGTCTGAATGCTGGTTCTGTTCCAACAGCAGGGACAGGAATAGACATTAGCGGCTCGGGCGAGTTCAGCGTGGATGTCAGCGACTTCATGTCTAATGGTTCTAATGATCGTATCCTTACTTCAATCAATTCAGACACATTTCAAGGGGAAGAATACCTAACATTCAGTCCTGATGGTAATTCGGGTGGGGCGGTGTTCTCCATAGACAAGGGCGCGGGTGAGAGTTTCATTGTCAAGACGGGTGGGACGAATACCCTTGATGCGGGATATACCACATTGGAGATGGGTGGTGACGTTGGTGCGCGTATAGACCTCAAATCACCTGAGTCAGATGACTTTGACATAAGGATTCATACGACAGGGAATGGAGGGGAAATAGTCACGGCATCGCCTCTTACATTCAAGACATCAAATAACAATGACGACATAACCTTTGACCCGCATGGGACGGGCAAAGTGGCATTCAACTCAGGAGGCAATGCATTCACATTCCCTACGGATCGCGGTTCTTCCGGTCAAGTCCTCAAGACAGGTGCAGGGGGCGTAATAGCATGGGGAACGGATGAAAACGACGACCATACCTATGCAATCAGTTCTGCGACTGTCACAGGAGGGGCAAACCTAGTCCTGACCGCAGGTGGCTCAGGGAGTGGGACTGACACCGTGAAGCTAGCAGGTGGGACGAACACCACCGTCAGTCAAGAGAGCGATGTCATCACCATAGTATCAAGCGATACCACATACTCGACCAATTCCTCCACATCTGGAAGCGATGCTCGAATCAACCTGGTTGCGGGAGGCTCGGGAAGCGGAACGGATTACATCACCATTGCCGGAGGTTCCAACGTCCAGATTGCAGAAACGGGCGATACCATAACCATTTCATCAACAACAGCAACTACCTATGACCTCCTTGTTGCACAGACGCTCGGTGACAACAATGATCCTGTCCTCAGACTTGATCCAAGCACAGGTAGCAATGATGACATCACCATCACAGGTGGTTCCAATGTCACAGTCACTAGGAATAGCGGCACTCAACTAACCATAGCCTCGACTGACACCAACACTCAGAACGTCTTTGCCACATCCTTTGTCGATAGCTCAAACGATGCCCTCTTGCGTTTAACAAAGAGTGGTGCGAGTAGTGGAACCCAGGATGTCAAGTTCGTAGCAGGGGCCAACATAACGCTCACACCCAATACAGGAACCTCTCCCCAACAACTCACAATAGCCGGTGTGCCTTCCGCCAATGATGCTACAATCACCCTTACGGCGGGAACAGGTCTATCCGGCGGTGGCAACTTCACTACCGACCAGGCAGGGAATGAAACGCTGACATTCAATGTCGATACAGGCACGATAGCAACCAAATCATACGTTGATGGACTCAAGCAGGGGCTAGACACGAAAGACTCTGTGAGAGTCGCTACAACGGCCAACATAACTCGTAGTGGAACACAGACCATTGACGGGGTATCCGTGCAAGCAAATGACAGAGTTCTCGTTAAAGATCAAAGTGATGGATCAGAGAATGGCATCTATGTCGCTTCGGCAAGTGGCTGGTCGCGGGCCTCTGATGCGGATGCTGATGTGGAGGTCACGGCGGGACTCTATGTATGGGTTGAAGAAGGGACTGTCAATGGAGATCAAGGTTGGATTCTCACGACCAATGATGACATTACTCTTGACTCAACCTCATTGACATTCACCCAATTCACAGGAACGGGACAAATAACCGCAGGGACAGGGTTGTCTAAGTCGGGCAACACCTTGAATGTCGGCAGTTTAGGAGTAGCCCAATTTGCAGGTGCGGCGGTTCAGACTAGCTCAGAGGTATCCTCATTCGGCAACAACGACACATCATTCCTTACTGCGGCGGGAATCAAGAATTACATCGAAGCAAACTCATTCGGCTTCCTGCAGAGTGTTGCAGTAGCGAACATAGCTGGTTCTGCCATACAGACAGGTTCGGAGTCCTTTGCGGATAACGACACCACCATCATGACTTCAGCCGCCGTCCAGGACAAGATACTGTCATACGGATACACTACCAACACGGGCGACATCACGGGCGTTGATCTCACAGTCACATCCCCTATCACGATAGCGAGCGAAACGAACACAGGCTCAGGTTCCTACTCTGCCACTCTTGGTCTAGCCGACCCTGCAACTCTGACTCAACTGACTGAATCGACTGATGCTACGGATGACAAGATCATACTTTGGGATGAGTCGGCATCCTCCTGGAAATACATGACGATTGATGACTTGCAAGATTCCATAGACACAGGTGGCGCGGGAGGAATCGCTTTCGATGGCTCAACTGCCAATGGTGTCTTGACCTACAAGGATGCAGATGAGGCATCTGTCGAATCGACCTTGACTTATGACCCATCGGGGTTGTTAGCCATATATCCCTCAAGTGGCTATGGTCGCATAGAAATGGGTGGGTCTTCCGGTGCTTACATCGACTTGAAGAATAACTCATCTGATGACTTCGATGTCAGACTCATCACAGATGGAACAGGATTGGATATTGTTGCGAATGGGGCAGGTAATCATATTACTTTGAAAACAAATGGCACACAAAGAGTCAAGGTGGAAGATGCTCAAACATTTTTGAATACTACTAACGCGAAAGTAGGATATACTGGTCAAGCAGGTAAGATGTTCCTAAGCGCAGATGCCACAGGTTCCTACCTATATTGGAATGCTACTGGAACTGATATTACATTAGCGGCTGACGATGATTTAACTCTCCATGCTGATGACGATATGTTTTTCCAAACGGGCGGGGCAACGAAACTGACTCTAAATGACAAGGGAGAGCTATATGGTTCGGATAACAGACAATTTACTCCTAACTCATACACACTAGGAGTCGCTGATGGCAATAACGCAAACAAGTGGATCAAGGTTTGCGAGTGGATCATGGATGGAAGCAACTATGACTCATTCTCATTCCATGCAAAGATAACTCAAAGAGGAAACGCCTCTCATTGGACAGAATTATTGATTCGTGGTGAGTTCGCTACTACCTGGTGGACAAAGGCTTTCACTATTCATGGGCCTTACGCTTCAACTGCTCAAGATACCTTCCTAATGGTATTCGACCATAGTAGCGGGGGTTCAGCACCGAAGGCAACTCTGTATTTCAGAAATAGCAATGCTTGGAATAAGAAATACCTACAAGTCATACAGAACGTAAGGCATGGGGATAACATCCCTGCTACTTCTTGGACTTGGTATAACACGACAACGGGTTCCACAACCACACCTGCTACCGATGGAGAAGGCAACTCCAGCACACTTTCTCCTGCTTATTTCAGAACAATGGCAATGGGTCTTGGTGGAGGAAGCGATACTCAGTATAGGATCTATGATGGAATTACTGCAACCCCTATGTATCTTCATACTGCGAATCAACGAGTAGGAATTGGAACTGCAAGTCCTGATGATACCCTGCACCTAAAGGGAACTGATGGTGGAACGTCACTCCTTGTGGAAGACACAGGATCAAGCAGCAACCCTGCGGTTGAGATAAAGACCGATTCCCATCATTGGAAATTACAGGCAAGGGGGGCAGATAGCGACAAACTACGCATCGTTGAGGGCAACAATGTCCATATGGTGGTCAAGACTGATGGCAAGGTCGGAATAGGCAATACAGCCCCAACTACTAAACTTCATATTTCAGATAACGCAGAAGTGTCATTGAGTGTTGATTCATCTCATATCACAGGTTCACAGATTAGCCTTGATGCTACTGCAACAGGAGGGGATGAGTGGAGATTAATTTCTGCGGCTGACAATGCTGGTACTGTGGATGGAACAGGCGCATTTGGTTTATACAATATAGATGCGTCAGCCTATAGATTAGTGGTAGAAGGAACAACGGGCAATGTCGGAATAGGCACTACTACTCCCGCAACCAAACTCCACATCGAGAGAAGCGAGTCTGATGCTGAGAATCTGATGCTAAGGCTAAGGGATTCGACAGTCAATGCACTTGGAGAGAGAATAGGCATCGAGGGCTTTTGGAATACCGTTCCTGCCGGAGACATAGAGTTTGAACTGACGAACGTGTCAAGCGGTGCGGCGGCTATCGTATTCAGCCCCCATAGCGGTAGTAGCACTAAGAACGAAGCCATGAGGATTGCTTCTGATGGTTATGTGGGAATAGGAACAAGTAGCCCTGCAAATTACTCAAATGGTGGAAGAGGACTACACATCAATGATGCTACTCTTCCAGAACTGAGACTAACCAACGATACAACAGGAACGGCTTCCGGTCATGGTTCCTTATTACAAGTCGCAGGTGAGCATTTCTATATTTGGAATGCCGAAGCCGCCGACATAAAGTTCGCCACAAGTGCGGCAGTAAAGATGACACTTAATTCAGCAGGTAAGTTAGGAATAGGCGAAACAGCTCCATTGTTCCCTCTTCATCTGAAATACACAGATAACAGGACTGATCCAGAGGGTAGCGGCTCATCAAGCGGTGCGGGTGCTATCGGGGCTAATGCTCAAGGCGGTGGCCTATACATTGAGAACGAATCGACCACAGATGGGTCATGGGCAGGTGTCACATTCAGAACCGATACTGCTGATGCTAGGATTGCATACAAATCAGTAGGGTCGAGTCTTGTCAATGAAGGGCAGATGTCATTCTACCTTGACACAAATGACTCAAATGATGATGTATTCACTCTTCAAGAAGTATTGAGGCTTAGAGGTGGCAATTCAAATGGCAGCCAATCATACAACAGCGTTGATCTGCCTGTCAATGATGCAAGGCTGAGATTGGGTGCTTCGCAACAATTGGAGTTGAAGTTCGATGGTTCGCATACACGCATAACTCACAATGCGGCAACAGACTCCTGGATGATATTCAAGAATGAGGATGGCGCAGGTATCCAATTCAACATTGGAACTGAAAAGGGCATTGAGATAAACAAGAATGGCAATGTCGAGCTGTATTATGATAACACTAAGTCGTTCGAGACTACTTCTGCCGGTGGAACGCTAACAGGGGCTTTGACTGTCACAGGTGCGGCATCGGCAGTAGGATCCCTTACGATGAACTACGCCGGATCGGACACATATGCCGAAATCATCGGCCCACTTAATAGAGATTTGAGATTCATTCTTCGAGACAACGGTGACGGAGATGGCTTCCTCTTTAGGAATGCCGCCGGAACAAACTTACTTGACATCAATAGAACAGGTAATGTCACCGTTTCAGGAGATTTACAAGTTAGTGGTAATGACATCAAATCATCTGGTGGAACTACTGCCCTAACGCTATCAGGTGCAAATGTGACTGTCGCAGGTGACTTGACTGTATCAGGAACAACGACCACCATCAACACGACCAACCTTGCCGTAGAGGATAACATCGTTGTCCTCAATAGCAACGTCACAGGGACACCTGCTGATGTCGATGCGGATATCGAGGTTGAGAGGGGAGACACGGCAAACGCTACGCTCCTCTTTGATGAGGGAGATAACTGTTGGAAATCCTACACTCCAGATTCTGGTGTCACTTTCCAAGCTAGAAACAGTAATGGATATATTTCATTTGGGCCTCAGAACGGCACTTATGCTCACATCAGCACCGATGTCAGCAAATTCTATCTCAACAAGCAAATAGTGGTTGATTCGGGAATAGTTTCCTCATACAACGAGGATCTGAAATTACAACGTGCCATGAGTTCCCAGGAGCAGATCACGATTGCCGATGATTCGATGACATTCAAATCTGCGAACACCGATGTCATGAAGATTGATGGGGCGAACGCGAGAGTCGGAATAGGCACTACGAGTCCTGAGACTACACTTCATGTGGATAATGGGTCAATACAAGTAGGACTACAAGCAGATGACTATTACACCCTAATGACAAACAATGCTTTCGCATTCCATAGAGCAAGTGCTTCTTACATTGACCAAAGAATAGATAATGGCGACATACGATTCAGGATGAATGCCGCTAATACTGACTTGATGATGCTAGATGGTAGCACAATGAGAGTCGGAATAGGCACTACGAGTCCTGGCTTCACACTCGATGTCACAGGGACATTCCAAGCACAGGGCGATCACGATGGTAATGTGATCATTGACAACACAGGAACCGACCAAGTTATTCTCGCAAGTCACACAGGAAGCGGAACGCCCGTTCCCTGGGACATTCGTGAGGCATCATCCACTACTAACAACGGGGCGAATTATGGGCCACTAAACATCACCAGAATGAATATGGATGCAGACGGAGCAGGTTCTAACATCCACTTCAGGACTAAGAAAAACAATGGTAGCGCACAGGAAGTCGGTGGTATCGGTGCTACGATTGACACAGGGCTTACTGCAAACGCCACAGTCACAGGTAGCCTTCACTTCTATACTACCGATGCAGGAACAGGTCGTCAAGAGAAAATGACGATCAAATCCGATGGTAATGTCGGGATAGGAGTCACATCCCCACAACATAAATTAGATATTGACGGAAACCTCTTCTTAGGTAAGAGTGGTGAGAGCACCGCCCTTACAGGTGGCCCGAATCTTACGCTACAAGGCGATAGTGCGCTTGCGACATTCAAGTCCGACAACGCTTCATCGGGCGATCAAGTAGCAGGTATCAGAGTCTTCGCAGATGGCTATCGTACCGCAGGTATGGTGATAGGGGATTACGACAACAGCGATGGTTCGGTGACAGAGGATTGGATTTTCGGTAGGCAGTATGCATCCAATCACAAAGCGGGCATAATGGCAACTCCAGAGAATGGAGGCGATGAGTATGTCACAGTTCAATCGCACAGTCAGAAGCAGGTAATCATAGCAGCCGACTCGGATGACATTGACTTCCTAGTGAGGGGAACAGGTGGCACTTACCTATTCGGAGAAGCATCTACAAGCAGGGTCGGAATAGGCACTACAAGCCCTGCCGCACAGCTCCATGTGGGTTCAACTGCGTATGAAGTCGAAAATGGAATATTCCTAACAGGTAGTCATCAACGAGCCGCAAAGATGGTTATCCATGCCGATGATGCAAACACGGATTGGGATGAGCAAGAAATCGGTCTTGCCCTGCATAACGAAGATCCGACAAACAACAACTGGTCGCCCCACATAGCATTCACCACTCACGAGGATGATGATGGCAACCCCGCTAATGCGAACCCCGTAGCAGTAGCCGCTATATCAGCCACCTACAACACAAGGAATGCTAACTCTTGGGCGAGTGGGGCATTGGTATTCTTCACGAATGACAACGATGGCAACGTGGAAAGAATGAGGATTGCCGAAGATGGTCAAGTCCTTGTTCAAAATAATGGCATCATCAGAGCAAACGGGTCAGGCTACCTACAACTCGGTAATACGAGTGGTGGAGACATCAGGGTATTCGGAGATGGTAGCAGTTCAAGGATTCAAGCACATGGTAATTCTTTGTATCTCCAAACCAACCGCGATACGGATGACATCATATTTGCCACCAATGCAGGTGGGACGGACGGCGATTCCACAGTAGTCGAAGCCATGAGGATACACGGCCCTGATGGTAATGTCGGAATAGGCAATTCGAGTCCTTCAAGCCCATTGGATGTCACAGGCTCGATTGAACTTTCTAGCAATCTGCACTTCAATGGTGCAGGTGGACATTACATCAAGCACGAAGGCGGAACTGCATCGACTGATAACTTCACATTCAGATTCAGCGATAACGAAGATGTGATGATTGTGAGGGGCGATGGTAGGGTCGGAATAAAAACTACGAGTCCCTCACATCCTCTCCATGTCGTTGGTGATACTTATGTTCAAAGCGGTGACATTCACATTAGTCAAGGCGCATACAAAATCAAGAATGCGAGCAACGGCAACCAAGCAATCAGTTTCCCCTCAAGTGGCAACCTCTTGATTGAAGGAGTTAATACAGAGTTCCAGGGCAACGTCAAATCCACAGGAGTATTTGTCGATAAGAATAGCCGAATAGTGGGTGCGAGTAGCCAAGTGCTCGATGTCCAATGGACGATAGGAACGGGATCCGATACAAACGGATACTTCGACTTCGTTCAGAATGGCAACACTAACGAGAACTCACGAGTATGGGGTGATACGCCATCTCCATACTATCCGCAACGAGGAATCCTATGGCAAATGACTAACATGGATGCAGGAGGGGGAGATGGTGGTTGGACAACTGATGCCTTCCCTGTCGATCACACCAGGACATACCGTTTCAGCGTCTTCGCCAGGCAAGAGAGTCCGCAATCCGGTAGCGGCTCGATGACTCTGTATTTCGGCACTCACGGCTATGGAAACACGAATGGTGTAGTTCACATCGACAACGATCAGGTGAGCACCAACCCATACTTTTGGGCTGGTGACTTACCTGAAACGGGCAAGTGGTATTTGCTAGTGGGTCATGTCCTGGGAAGCGGCGATACTGCTCCCGACACTAACATCTATGGTGGAATCTATGATGTCGATACGGGGAAGAAAGAAGCTAACATCACAGACTCATTCAGATGGCACACCGATACAACCACCTCAAAACACCGTTCCTTCCTGTTCTATTACGATGATACAGGCAACACCGATCCAGACGGATACTTATTCGGCCCGAGGGTCGATCTGTGCGATGGGACTGAACCACCCATCTCCTCGTTAATCAACGGCGGATACTTCTATTCCACAAAAACATCAACGATGGTGACTATCGCTAATGACAATGCCTCTGCCGATGCAGATGCGACATTGAGGCTACTGTCGCAACACGGCTCAGATACCTGGACTGATCTGACAGAGGACACCTATGGGAATTTCGAGATAACAGGAGGTGCATCCACTCGCAGGTCAATCATGAAGATGACCGACCACGACACCACTACGGGAACCCTTGAGTTCAACAGGGAGCATTTCGATTGGGACACCAAGATATACGGAGACTCAGCAACACCTGCGATAATGGTCGATGGTTCGACTGATCGCGTAGGAATCTATACTGCTAGTCCGGTTTCCACATTACAAATTGCTGGTGACACTACGATATACAATGCTACTAATGAAGCACACTTAGTATTGAGAAGGGATGCTACTGGTGCAAACTACGGTTCAGCAATCAAGTTCCAATTTGGCGATTCAGGTAGTGCATCATCAGGCCATGAGTATGCTAGGATGACTGGCAATATCGAAGATTCAACAAATACTGCCGAAGATGGCTACATGACATTCAGCACTTCCCTAGCAGGGACACTTGCTGAGAAG
>MDTG01179823.1_pt1 | contig 21015 bp, 21 predicted proteins | sample 811421 | NCBI WGS metagenome assembly MDTG01 (sample SAMN05326645, study PRJNA326480) | marine metagenome | isolation source: seawater | place: Pacific Ocean: South East | collected 2011
AACTTTAAACATATTAAATAGATTCTATAGTTAAATTAAAAAATTATTTCTTTTTTGCTGGAGCCTTTTTTGCTGGAGCCTTTTTTGCTGGAGCCTTTTTTGCTGGAGCTTTTTTTGCTGGAGCTTTTTTTGCTGGAGCCTTTTTTGCTGGAGCCTTGTTAACTTCTTTTACTGTATCATTATTAACCAATTCTTCTGTCTTAAGTTTTTTTACAACAACTTTCTTTTTATTTTTTAAAGAAAGATCTTTCAAGGATTTTAATCTTGATTTTGTTCTTTGATGTTTTTTATTTACATGTTTTTTCTTTTTATTCATTTATACTCCCAAAATAATGATATTCATAAACAGCCCTGTAATATAAAAATATCTATAATTTTTTTTACTATATATTTTCTAATGAATATTCATTATTCAAAATATATAAGTCCAAATATTATCATCATTTCATCAGTACTAAGTAAACCAAAATTAACATATTCATTAGTATTATTGTAGTACGTAGCACGTGAGATAATACTCTGGTCTGGATATATATTCAATGGGGGATCTAGTTCTAAAATGGGCGGATGCTCATAGTCTAATGCAGTATATATTAGTTCTTCAGTTCCATTGTCATGTAAAATTAAAATATCAAATCTTGTCATTAATTGATGAGCATGTGAAAAGAGCTGAAAAATTTTGAGTTGAGATGAATTATTTGGAGGATTAATATTAATACCATTTAAAATATCAGAACTTGAAAAAACTTCCTCTAGTGTCGTTTCTTGATTAGGGGGGAGTGAAATATCATTATTACCTAATTGTAATATTCCAGCTTCATGAATAACCTCCTGGGGTGGTATAGCATGTAAATTTAAATATACCTCTCCCTGAATTATTTCATTACTATAATTAAAATAATGTGGATTTAAATCTAATTCAAAATCTGAAGATATTCTTAAAGCAACGCCATTAGGGAAGGTATAATCCCATGCAGGCCATTGTGTACCAAAAATAAAAGTATGATCTTGTAAAGTTTGTATATTTTGAATCCATTGAGGGTTAATTGAACCATTTATATACTGATCAATATACGGTGTATGAATATCTCTCAATTCATATTCATCAGGCATTGGACCAAAATAATTATCAGAAAACTTATAAAGAATCATATGATGTGTACCTGGAGCCATAGACATTTGAACTCTGTTAACATAATACTCACTTCCTGTTGAAGGAACATGGTATAAAAACTCTCTTTCCGTATTAGGCAGAACATCAAAAGGTCCTATATGATATTGTATCCCTAAAGAAGGTGGCTCTAGAGGTTCAAATGCTGGTGACTCATATGATGAATTATCATTCAATATAATAGGATCTGCAACAATGCCTGATTCCGGAGCACCATTCCAAATCCAATCTTCAATAAAATCTAATTCACCATTTGTTAAGAAAGGTCCACCCAAAGGCATAATTTCTCCATATAAAGGATGCTCGCTATAAAAATGTGTTTCATTATTAATATTAATTTTTTCCCACAGATAGCTCGATAAAAGGCCTAAAAGTCCTCCTTCATCACTTAATAATACAAGGCCATTATTGGCAGCAGATGGATTATCGGGGATTCTATTAATTAATTGATCATAAGCAATATTTTCACTTAAAATTAAATCGGAAGTTTCTGAAAAAAAAGAACCTGAATAATGACAATTAGCACATTTAGGAGTTAATATATCTTCATTAATTATTTGCCAAGTATCACGTGTATCATTAGTAGATAAAATCATGTTAACTAAACTAACAATATCAATTACGTTCAATACATTGTCTTCATTCAAATCACCTGAATCTATAAATTCAATTGAATCATCTAAAACAAAATCAACTAATTGTACAACATCAATTACATTTATTGCAGAATCATTATTTAAATCTCCTAGTGATGAATAATCTGTACACTGTATATCACATGCCTCAAAGGTGTTAAAAAAAAAATCAGCATCATCTTGCATATCACATCCGGAAACTAATTCACAATTATATCCATTCCAAATATATCCTAATGAAAAACTGCAATCTCCATAATTATTAGAATTTAATGATGTACAATTTTGTGTATAAATAAAATTAAACATTAATAATATAATATATATTTTTTGTTTAGAATGAAATGAAAACATAAAATAATTTATAGTAAATTATAGCATTATCAAATACTTATTAAAAATGGAGTAGTAATGAATATCATATGGGAAAAAATAAAAGCATTTAAAGATATCAAATATGAAAAAGGAATGAATGATGCTGATGGAATTAATAAAATAACAATTAATAGGCCTGAAGTAAGAAATGCTTTTAGACCTCAAACAGTATTTGAATTAAAAGAAGCACTGAATCTTGCGAGAGAGGATCAAAATTGTGGCGTTATTATACTAACAGGAGAAGGTGAATTAGCATTCTGCTCTGGAGGAGATCAAACAATTAGAGGTGATGCAGGATATGTAGGAAATGATGGAGTGCCACGTTTAAATATTTTAGATGTTCAAAAACAAATTAGATATATGCCTAAAGCTGTTATTGCTATGGTTGCTGGTTATGCTGTTGGTGGAGGACATGTATTACATATGCTATGTGATTTAACCATTGCATCAGATAATGCAAAATTTGGCCAAACAGGTCCTAAGGTAGGATCATTTGATGGTGGATGGGGAGCATCTTATATGGCTAGAATTATTGGTCAAAAACGAGCAAGAGAAATTTGGTATTTATGTGAATTTTATGATGCAAAAAAAGCACTTGATTGGGGTTTAATTAATGCAGTCGTACCATATAAAAAATTAGAAAAAGAGACTGTTAAATGGTCACAAAAAATATTAGAAAAATCACCTCTTTCAATTAGGATGCTAAAGGGTGCACTGAATGCAGACTGTGATGGACAGGCCGGATTACAGCAACTTGCAGGTGATGCTACTATGTTATTTTATATGACTGAAGAAGCACAAGAGGGACGTGATGCATTTAAAGAAAAAAGGCAACCTAATTTTAAAAAATTCCCTAAACTCCCCTAACTATGAAAATTAAACCTTGGATTTATGCTTCGAGACCCAAGACGCTTGTAGCATCTATTGTTCCAATTATTAGTTCTGCGAGCATAATCCCTGATATGAAATTTTTTAAACCATCAATTTTTTTTCTAACTGTTATTTCAGCAATTATAATTCAAATTATTACCAATTATGTTAATGATTTATTTGATTTTTTAAATGGAGCAGATAAAAATAGACTAGGCCCAAAACGAATGTTACAATCTGGACTATTATCTGAAACAGAAATTAAAAATGCAGTTAAATTGTTATTAATTATGGGAGTTGTTTCAGGCCTTCCATTAGTTATTCATGGTGGGTGGGCTATATTATTGATTGGACTTTCTTCATTCCTATTTGCATACCTTTATACTGCTGGCCCTATTCCATTAGCATATAATGGTTTAGGAGATTTATTTGTCTTTATATACTTTGGGCTCATTGCGGTTATGGGCTCATATTATTTGCAAACTGGATTTATAGATCAAAATTCAGTTTGGCTAGGGATCTCTATTGGAGCTAAAAATGTGATTTTATTATCTATTAATAATCTTAGAGATTATAAGGAAGATAAAAAAAATAATAAAAAAACTTTGATAGTCTATTTAGGGCAAAATTTTGGCAGAGTCCAAATATTATTTTTATTTATATTATCTTATATTAGTTTATTTAATCTATCAATTGGACTAGATCAACACTTAATTTTCTATCTTATTTTAATAGGTGTGCCAATTTCTATAAATATACTATATGATTCAATTTATAAAAAAGAAACCGTTTTAAATAAAACATTGGCTAAAGTAAGTGCACTATTAGTTATTGAAACCTGTCTTTTAATTATTGGTTTAAATTTATGAAGCTAGAATATATTAAATATGAAAAATATAGCATTAATTTAAAAACTATTTTAAAAAACAGTAAAACAAAATATATCACTAGAGAAGGTTTAATAATACATATTAAATCTAATCGATTGATAGGTAAGGGAGAAGCAGCTCCATTGCAAGGCTTTTCAAAAGAAAATCTGCAGGATGTAATTTGGAACTTAGAGTCATTTATTAAATCTGTTGAATTAAACTCAAATTATAATTTTATCGAGATTGTTGAATTAATAAAAATTCATTGTCAAAATATACCCTCATTACATTTTGCATTAGATACAGCAATGTATGATATAAAAGCTCAACAAAATAAATGCTCTATATCTGAAATTTTAAACCCAAATTATAATAATGAGGTTTATTTTAGTGATATATATATTAATAATGAATCTAAAATAAATTCTAATCACTTAAAATATAAATTAGGTATTAGAGATATTAGCGAAGATATTGACATTTTAAATACAATACATAGAAAAAAACCTTTAATTAATTTTCGTTTTGATGCTAATCAAATATTTAGCGTAACAGAATTTCAAAAAATATATAAAAAATTATCTCATCTTAATATTGAATATTTTGAAGAACCAATCTCCATGCCGAGTGTTAATAAATTAAGTGAAATTCAATATGCAGCTATAGCTTTAGATGAGAGTATTTATAATCACAACGTAGAAGACTGGTTTAAAAAAAGATTAATTAAATTTGCTATTATTAAGCCAAGTATTTTTGGCGGCTATGATCAAATTCTACATTTTATAAAAAAATGTAAAAAAAATAAAGTCAAAATAATTTTTTCATCAGCATTAGAATCAACAATTGGTAATATGGCAAGTATTCAAATCGCTGCAATACTTAATAAACAATTATATCATGGTCTAAATATTCATAACTTTTATAATCAATTTGAAATCATGCCTAAATACAATGAAAATCAAACTGTATTTAATTTAAAGGATACTATTGGATTGGGTTTTTAATTATGATTGATATTTTAAATATAAAATTTAAAAAAGAACCACAAGCAGTATTTATAAAATATGATGGTAAAAATATAACTTATCAAATTTTTTATTATATGGTTCTTAATCTAATGGAGGATATTAAAAATATTAATAATGAATATATTGGTATACAAATTGAAAATAAACTAAAATTATTAGTTTTAGTTACAGCAATTAATAGATTAAAAAAAATTCCAGTAATATTTCCCAATATACCGAATATTATAGATTATATAAATTCATCTAAAGTAAAAATAACATTTAAAGATAAAAATATTCATTTAAATCAAGATAAAAATAATAACAATAAAAAGATTGAATTTGAATCTAAAGCAACTCAAGCGGTTTTATTTACCTCTGGTACAACAGGGGAACCCAAGGCCTGTGAAATCACATATGAAAATTTTTATGAAAGTTCATTAATGTGGAATAAAATAATACAATTTAATAAAAAAGATGTGTACTTAAATCATATGCCTTTAAATCATGTTAGTGGATTATGTGTTTTTTACAGGGCCTTATATTTAAATTTTATAATGGTGTTAGAAAAATTTAATGCCCCAGACTATTATAAAACTATCATTAAATACAAGATTACACACACATCGATGGTGCCTTCCATGCTAAATGCAATAATTCATTTTAAAAAAAATGTTTTAGAATTAACAAATTTGTCAACTATTATTATAGGTGGTTCTAAAATAGATTCCTCTCTATCGAATAAAATTAAAAAATATAGATTGCCCGCTTATATGTCATATGGGATGACAGAAAGTTGCTCTGGTATAGCAGGATATTGGATTCAAAAATCTAATAAGTTTAAGCCACATCACAATGTTAATATCAGTGTGAATAATTCTAAATTGATAATTGAATCAATAACAATTATGAAAAAATATATGAACAGCAAAAAAATAAACTTTAAATTTAAAACATCTGATTTATGTAAGATTAATAAAGATGGGTTATTTGAAATTTTAGGTAGATCAGATGGAGTTCTCATATCTGGCGGAGAGAAGATATCTGTAATGCATGTAAAAACACATATAGAGTCATACGCAGAAATTAGTAGTTGTATTCTGAAGATCATTGAAGATAAAAAATGGGGAGAAGTACTGCATGCATACCTGAAATGTGAAAAAGATATTACAGCTACATGGATAAAAAACAAATTAAGAAAAGATTTACCTAATTATATGATACCTAAAAAAATTAATATACTATGATTTTAATAATAGATAACTATGACTCTTTCACATACAATCTTGTACAGTATGTTGGATCAATAAATAAGAATGTGAAAATAATTAAAAATAATGAATTAACTGTTAAACAAATTCAATCTCTTAATATATCACATATAATAATTTCACCAGGGCCTGGTAGACCAGAAAACACAGGAATATGTTTAGATGTTATAAAAAATATTTCATCAAAAATTCCAACCCTAGGGATTTGTTTAGGACATCAAGCTATAGGATGTCATTTTAATGCTATTATATCTAATAGTAAATTTATAATGCATGGTAAAACATCAAGAATTAAACATAATAAAAAATCAAAGCTATTTAATAATATTCCTGAAATTTTTAATGCTACCAGATATCACTCGTTATCAATTGAAAATAATTTTAAGAATAAGCATCTCCAAATTACATCTTTTAGTGATGATGGTGAAGTTATGAGTATTGAACATAATAAATATCCTATTTTTGGAATTCAATTTCACCCCGAAGCGATTCTTACTGAATATGGAATAAAGATAATTGATAATTTTTTAAAAGTAAATGTATAATACAAGCAATGTTAAAAGGAACGATTAAACTCAAAGGCGATAAATCTATTTCACATAGAATTCTCATTTTTGCTTCATCAGCCAAGGGAGACTCTGAAATTTATAATTTATCTGAATGTGAAGATGTCAAAATGACCTTAAAAATATTACAAAAATGTAATATCAGGATAATTAAAATAAATAATAAATTCATTGTTAAAGGGAATAATCTATCCTCAAAATCTAAGAAGTTTTATTGTGGCAATTCAGGATCTACTGCTAGATTCATGCTTGGCTTCCTTCCATTTAATGGTATTAGCGGAACACTTTATGGAGACGAATCATTATCTAAAAGACCAATGAGAAGAATTACGAATCCATTAAAAAAAATGGGCCTTAATATTATAGATAATAATGATAATTTACCCATATCATTCCGAAGCTCATCAGCCAAGTCAATAAATTATAACTTAGAAATTCCAAGTGCTCAGATTAAAACATCTATGATTTTTGCAGCTTTAACTTCAGATAAAAGAAGCTATATAAATGATTCGTTCAAAACCCGGAACCACACAGAAAAAATATTACAATTTTTAGGCAATTCTAAAGGTTATAATAGCTTTAATTATTCGGGCTTTACCTACAGAGTACCAGGAGACATTTCAAATGCATCATTTATTATATCAGCGGCCCTATTAATGCCCGGATCAAATATTACTATAAAAAATATTTTATTTAATGATACAAGGACTGGGTATATAAAGATTTTAAAAAAGATGGGGGCAAAAATAAAAATTTTTAATAAAAATAAAGTTCAAAATGAAGTCATTGCGGATATCAATATTATGCATAGCCCCAACTTATGTGGGATAACTCTAGATAAAAATATGGTAGTTTCAATGATAGACGAAATACCTATTTTTGCACTTGTAGCCAGCTTTTCAAAAGGCCAAACGATACTAAAAGATGCTGAAGAATTGCGCTATAAAGAAAGTGATAGAATTAAAGCAATTGTTGTCAATCTTAAAAAATGTGGCACTGATATAATTGAAACAAAAGATGGCTTTTTAATCAATCCTTCAAAAATAGTGTATAATACAAGTATTAGCCATTTTGATGACCATAGAATAGCAATGACTTTTGAAATCCTTAAACTTGTTTTAAATCAAAAAATAGATAGGACCCATGATAAGTTAATAAGCACATCATTTACAGAATTTTATAACATATTAGAAGATCTCAATGAATAATTTTTTTGTAATTGGTAATCCCATAAAACATAGCTCAAGCCCTATGCTTTTTCAATATATCTTTAAAAAATTAGATATTGACGCATCATATTCTTCAAAATTAGTCACTAGTGAATATTTAGAAAAAACTTTAATGAATTTTAAAAACAATAATGTTAGTGGAATAAATATAACTATGCCACTAAAATCAAAAAGTATTGAATTTGTAGATCAAATAGAAAACAATGCGAGGATAACTAAATCTATTAATTGTCTACATTTCAAGGATGATATAATTAAAGGATATAATAATGATTATTATGGATTTAATAAATTATTAAAAACAAATAAATTAAAGCTAGAATCATCTAATAATATTATTCTAGGTTCTGGAGGTAGCGCAAGAACAATTATTCTATCTCTCATAAAACACAAAGTTAAAAGTATTCAAATTCTATCAAGGAATAAAGAATCCGCAATGGAAATTATAGATGATCTTCAGCCTAACCTACAAGGGACATCGTTAAAAATTTTTGAAAAAAAATTAGAGTTTAAAAACTACAATTTAATTAATTGTACTCCAATTACATTATTGGGAAATAGTGATATAAGCATAATATCTAAAATACCAAAAATCGATTACAAAATCTTAATTGATATAAATTATAAAATAAAAAATAATTTTTTAAACTTTAGTGCTAATAAAATTGTTGATGGAAAGAGCATGTTTATTTATCAAGCATTAAAATCATTAGATATATGGTTTGAATCAAATATTTCCAATAAATTAGACTATAAACAATTAGAAAAATTATTATGCTAAATAAAATTAATTTTTTAACTGCAGGAGAATCTCATGGGAAAGGACTATTGGGTATTATTGATGGAATCCCGGCTGGTTTAAATATAGATAAAGATTATTTAGATTTTCATCTATCCAGAAGACAAAAAGGCTTTGGGAGAGGAGGTAGAATGAAAATTGAAAAAGATTCAGCTGAAATATATACTGGCATTAGATTCGGTTATACCATAGGCTCTCCAATTGGTTTAATAATTCAAAATTTAGATTGGGATAATTGGAAAAAAATCATGGAAATTTCTGATGATGGTATTAAGCAAAACAAAATCACCTTGCCAAGACCCGGTCATGCAGACTTAGCTGGGATTATGAAATATGGATTTGATGATATTAGAAATGTAATAGAGAGGTCATCTGCAAGAGAAACAACAATGCGAGTAGCATTAGGATCTATATGCAGGAAGCTACTAGAGCAATTTAATATACATGTTGCAAGCTATGTAACTCAAATCCATAATATTACTGATGATGTTGTTGACTATAAAATAAATGTTAATAAAATTAATAATGAAGCTGATAAATCTCCTATTCGAGTTTTAAATAGAAATATTGAAGATAAAATGATAGAAACCATAAAAAAAGCACAAAAAAATGGAGACACGGTTGGCGGCCGATTTAAAATACTAGTTTCTGGATGCCCTTATGGACTAGGCAGCTATAGCACTTGGGATAAAAAGATAAATGCAAAATTAAGCGAGGCTATTTGTTCTATAAATGCTATAAAAGGAATCTCTTTTGGTAGAGATAATTCATCTAATTCATTTGGTAGCGAACTACATGATGAAATAGAATATAGCAGTAAGAAATTTACCCGTACGAATAATAATGCGGGAGGAATAGAAGGAGGCATGAGTAATGCTCAAAATATTATTATTAACGCAGTGATGAAACCGCTCTCTACACTAACTACACCTTTAAAGTCAGTTGACATAAAAACAAAAGAAGTAAAACTAGCACATAAAGAGAGAACGGACTCCTGCGCAGTACCAGCTGCTGCTATTGTTGCAGAAAGCATGACCTGCATGGTGATTGCCGATACTATTCTAGATAAATTTGGTGGTGATAGCATACAAGAATTGTCACAACATTTTAAAACTGCACAATTTTAAGTGAAGGATTCTTGTAAGCATATTTTTTTGATTGGTATGATGGGTTCAGGAAAATCAAGCGTTGGAATTACTCTTTCTCAAAAATTAAATTTGCCTCATATAGATACAGATGAAGATCTAATGGATATATTAAATTTAGATATGACCCAGATTTTCGAAGATTTTAGCGAAAAAAGATTTCGTGCTTTAGAATCAACATATTTTCTGAAGCATATTAAGAATGATCAAAATGTTTATTCTACAGGTGGAGGGATTATACTAAATTCAAAAAATAGGGCCATGATGAATGAATTTGGTAAAACAATATTATTAAAAAGTTCTATATCCAATCTTTATAGTAGATTAAAAAACGATACAAAAAATATTAGACCACTATTCCAAAAAAATAATACTAAAAAAAATTTGCAAAAAATTTGGAACGATAGGAAAGTATATTATAAAGAATGTGCTGATTATATTATAAAAGTTGATAATAAAAGTATTAATAAAATATCAAATGAAATTATCAAGAAATTAAATTAATGAAAATTACTTTCATAAAATATCAAGATAATATTATAAAAACATTTAATGCATATAAAAAAAATTATGATAAAATATTTATTATAACAGACGATAATATTATAAATCATTATCCATTTATAAAAAAATTATCTGATTTTATTTTATTATGCAAAAATGGAGAATCTTGTAAATCTATCCTTGAATATGAAAAGGCTATTTTATTCTTGCATAAAAATGGTTGCAATAAACAATCTGTCATTATTGCAATTGGAGGCGGAACAATAACAGATTTTGCAGGCTTTCTAAGCTCAACTTATATGAGGGGAATATGTTATATTTCAATTCCAACTACACTACTAGGTATGGTTGACGCATCTATTGGAGGTAAAAATGCTCTAAACTTTTCTAACACACGAAATTTAATTGGTACATTTAAAAATCCTGAAGAAGTAGTTATAGAATTAAACTTTTTAAAAACTTTGGACAAAGAAGAATTAGTTAATGGATTTGCTGAAATCATAAAATACAGCTTAATCATGGATATTGAGCTGTTTAAATATCTAGAAAAAAATATCGATAAAACTTTTCCAATCATTAACACCAAAATCATTAAGCCTATAATTAAAAAATGTATTAAAAATAAATTAGATATTGTAAACAAAGACTATAATGACATAAATATTAGAAATATATTAAACTTTGGACATACTGTTGGACATGCCCTCGAGAGTTATTATCATTTTCAATTATCACATGGAAAAGCTGTTATTTATGGTATGATAATTTCAACTTATTTATCTAATTTAAATAAGGAACAGTATAAAAAAATAAATAGTCTATTTAAAATATTTAAACTACCAAATCTAAAACCATTAAATAAAAACAAAGTTATGAAATATATTAATATGGATAAAAAAAATATTGCCAATGAACTAAATTATATTGTTTTAAATAAGATAGGTTCTGCCAAGATAGAAAAAAATTTTAATAAAGAGCTAATAGAAAACAGCTTAGATATATTATGAATATTCTCGTTATAAATGGTCCAAACTTAAATCTACTAGGAGAGAGGGAAGCAGAACTATATGGTTCTGATTCACTTGAAGAACTAATGATGTGGCTAGAAAACTCACCTGAATCATCTACTCATAATTTTAAATTTTATCAAAGCAATCATGAAGGAGATATAATTGATTTTTTACATGATGAAAGACACTGGTCTCAAGGTATAATTATTAATCCTGGAGCCTTTACTCATTACTCTTATGCTATTATGGATGCCATAAAAGCTATTAATATTCCAACAGTTGAAGTCCATTTGACAGATATTAATAATAGAGAGAAATTTAGAAAAATATCTGTTATTAAATCAGTATGTATTAAACAAATTTCAGGCATGGGTAAATATAGTTATTTGGAAGGATTAAGGGAATTAGTTAATAACCTTTAATTGCTCAGGAATTCCAAACTTATTATAAATAGTAAAAGATTTAATTCCATAAAAACTACTTACAAGATCAACCTCAAATAAAATACCACAGCCAGGATCTAAGCCAAAACTATCAATAGTTCTACCCATCGCATTTGAACCCATTATATTTGTAATAAAAACTTGATTTTCTTTATCTGAATTATAAATTTTATTAATTAGAGATTGTTGCATTTTAATTTCAAATCCATAAATTGAATTTTTAGAATTATATAAAATTTGATTGTCTACTAACTTAATGCTATTTTCTGGCAAATCGCATCCCTTTTCCTTGCAATCTTCTAATAAGCATACCTGATCTCCATTTTCACAAACAGCAAAACCATTGCCATTACATATTCCACATTCATCTATGATAGACAAACCACCACACTCACCGGTACAATCTCTTGTTTCTAATCCACAACATCCTACCTGATTATATCCAGAACCATTACATACCCCACATTCATCCATTATAGACAAGCCACCACACTTCCCTGTGCAATCTCTTATTTCTAATCCACAGCATCCATCCTCGTTGTATCCAGGTCCATTACACATTCCACATTCATCTATTATAGATAAACCGCCACACTCTCCTGCGCAATCTTGTATTTGAGTACCACAACATCCATCCTCATTGTATCCAGGCCCATTACACATTCCACATTCATCTATCAAGCCCACTCCAGGAAAGTCAAACCATGAACATTGAAGATCAGCTAATAAACCTGCACCACCACAACAATTTCCACAATCATCAATAATTGCCGTACCATCGCAATCACCATTACAATCTAGAATACTTCCTGAACAATCACAATATCCTTCTAAAATTCCTTCTCCTCCACATATACCACACTCATCTATTATAGCACTGCCATCACACAAACCAAAACAATCGTATAAACCACTTGGGCATTCTAAATTTTCATTTACAGTATTACTAATTTTTGGATTGAAACAATTACCATCAATACACTCCCAGCCAAAAGGGCAATCTGTATATGCTCCTCCATAAAATTGCCCGCAATTCATTGTTATAAATTTATTATTAAATAAACTATCTACTAATTTTTCGTTATAAATTCTAAGTTGCTGTAATATAATTGCTCTATCAGGATATTTTTTAAACAACTTAATAATTACTGAATCTAATGATTCATTAAATAATTTTTCTTCTTTATAATATGCACCTCCATCAATAATATTTAAACTATCATTAGTAAAAAAATACTGATTGCTAGAGCTTGAAACCAGCCTATCTTTAGAATCATTAGAGCTTGGAATAATAGTATGAACTATGCCCCATCCATCTTTTTCGCTCATCCTAAATTCTCCAATATATTTATATGTTTTATCTGCAAAAGCTAACATTCCTATACCACGCCTCTTATCTCTTTTATACTCTCCTAAAAAATATTGCTCATTTGGGAATGTATATTTACCAAATCCCCACTTCATATCATCTTCCCATTCTCCTTCATATTTACCAAATGAATTTTTATCCATAGAAACTGCGGGGCGTAACTCTTTTTTTAAATCAAAATTTCTTTTTTCATTTAAACTAGGTCCATAATAATGAGTACCAAAGCCATGCCTTAACCCATCTTTAAATTCACCAGAATAAATTTCTCCATTAGGATAAATCAAAAGCCCACTACCACTATAACAATTTCCTTCAATACAACCAATACAATAAGAAAAAGAGATATTCAATAAAACCAAGAATACTAGATTTAATATTTTATTTTTTGTAATCATTTATAATTTCTGAATGAACTGCGACAGGTTGATTTAATATAAAATCAAAAGAAACGCATATAATTAAAGATACGCAGGCAGGCTTTTCTTCACCTTCTACAAATACTGCAGACTCTATATCAAAACTTGAATTACCAATTCTTGAAACCTTTTGTCCAATAATTAAATGTGAAGGATGTTTAATCTGTTTTAAATAATCGATCTTAATTGATGCTGCAATAATAGACTTAGATTCATAATCAAGATTCCATCTTCTAATTAAAGCATGTCTGGCATCTTCAATATAAGATAAAAAAACTGCATTATTAACATGCCTAAATGCATCTAAGTCTTTTAATCGAGTATTTATTTTATGTTTAAAATAAAAATCTTCTATTTTAATATCTTTATTCATCTTTGATTTTTTAATTTAATAAATGAGTATAAACTGAGCAGGTATAAAAAAGCCCCCCCCCAGGTTAAGTATATAAAATGAGAACTGGGAATAAAAACATAGCTTAAATACAATCCAAAAACAATCATAAGCCCAACTATAATTATTAATCGATATGCAATATCATTATTAATGATAAATTTAGTAGATGAAAAAGAAGAAATAAATAATCCTATAATTAATACCCAAAGTCCAAAAAAGCGATAAATTTGCTCTAAATAACCTGGTAGAGTATTATTAATTTCTGAATCAAATAATTCATTAAAGGTCATGCCTAAACGTTCTATATTTGCTACTTCATCAAGCATCCATGGTTCTGGATTAATTAACCAACGAAGTCCAGAAACAATAAAGGCAAAGCCTATTATAAACAATGGATATGAAATAGAATATTTACTTGGAAACATAATAGTCTAATGCTTGTTCAAAATTTTTAAATATATCATCTTTATGATTCAAATTCATTTTATCATCAAATAAATCATTTTGATTGCTTTGATATGTATTAATTATGATATATGGAATCTCAATTATATCAATAGTATCTTTTAATATATAACCGGATTTTTGCCACGCACCTGGTGTTAAAATTAATCCATCAAAATTATTTCTATTTGAATGTAAATAAGATACTGCCTTAACTTCATTATGTGTTTGTAAAATTTTAACTTCTATTTTTTTATCTCGAATATATTTTCTAATATGTTTATTAATTTTATCTAAAGTAATATTCTTTCCTACCTTTGAGGATCGAATACCAAATAAATTCATATTAGGGCCATGTAATATTAATAACTTCATTTTTTATAATAATTATCAGTGTATATTTTAAATATTTTTTGATGACATTCAAATGCTAAAGGAGGACAATTCTTAATATTAAATAATTCAGCATTCATAGCATCATCTCCAGCTTTTAAGCTATCCCAACAATTAATTTTAATTTCTAGGCCTAATAATAATATATCACCAAAAATAGAATTAAAGTGAGAACATGAACCAAGCAATTGAATAACTTCTCCTTCAAGATTAGTCTCTTCTTTTAACTCTCTTTTAGCACCCTCAATTAATGTTTCACCTAATTCTAAAAATCCCCCCGGTAGACCCCATTCTCCTTTACCAGGATCACATGCCCTCTGGACTAATAGAATCTTGTCATCACTTGGACAAATTAATGTTGCAGTGGGTTTAGGGTTTTGATAATGAATAGTATTACATGATTTACAATGATATCTTTGTCCACCATCTATATAGTCAAAGCTATTTTTTTTACCACAATTTGAACAATATATTAGTTTTTTCATATTTAATACTCTTTTTATCCTTAGAAAGAATTAATTTATAATGATAATAATTGAGTATGGAATATATATTATATAGATGAAAGATTCAAAAGAAATATTAGCAGTAGGCTCTATTGCATACGACTCACTTAAAACCCCTAATGGTAATAGAGAAAGGATTTTAGGAGGTTCTTGTACATATTTTAGCGTTGCTGCATCATATTACACAAATACATCTATAATTGGTGTTGTAGGTGATGATTTTGATCAAAAATCATGGGATCTTTTCAAAAAATATAATATCAATACCGATTGTGTAGAAATTGCTAATGGCCAAACCTTCAGCTGGGGAGGAGAGTATAATCATAACTATTCTAAACGAGAAACTTTATTTACTAATCTAGGTGTTTTTGAGCATTTCAAACCTAAAATCAATACAAATATTAAAAATCCAATTCTTTACTTGGGTAATATTCAACCTGAATTACAATTAGAGGTTATTGATAAAGTATCATCTCCATATCTTATTGCAGCAGATTCAATGAATTTATGGATCGATTTATCCCCCAATAAAGTGTGGGATCTTATATCTAAAGTTGATATTTTTATGCTTAATAATGAAGAAGCCATTCAATTAACAAATAATAACAACTTGGAAGAAATTGCTGATAAATTTTTATCTATGGGACCAAAAATTGTAATTATTAAAATGGGAGGCGATGGTGCATTGGTAGCGCATAATAATAAAAAAAACTATGTAACTGTAGTTCCAAATACTAAAGTATTAGATCCTACAGGTGCTGGGGATAGTTTTGCAGGCGGTGTGCTTGGTTATATTGCTAATCATGGAATGGATGACCCTATTAAAGCCGTAATACATGGATCTGCTGTTGCATCATATACTGTATCTGGATTTGGCCTTGAAAATCTATGCCAACTTAATCAAACTGAGCTAACTCAAAAAATCAATCAAATCAACTTTAAATAATTTTAATTCTAAGTGGATATAAATATCCAAAAGAATTTAAAAAATATGTATAAACTTTACTTAACATGCCCTAGAGGATTAGAAGATGTTTTATATAATGAAACTAAGGATTATATAGGGCAAACAATAAAGATTGATAATGGTGGAATTATTTTGAATGGAAGTTTAGAAGATATATATCGTATAAATTACAAAACACGTATTGGTATGAATCTTCATATAGAGCTATTTGAAAGTAAAATTTTTAGTTATAATGATTTATATAAATCAATGTATAATTTTGATTGGAATAAAATTTTAGGTTATAAAAATACATTTTCAATAAAAACTAAATTGAATTCAGATATTATACAAAAACAAAATTTTGCAACTATGAAAAGCAAAGATGCAATTGTAGATAAAATTAGAAAGGTAACAAACCAAAGGCCATCAATCGATAAAAGAAATCCCGATTTTTATATTTTTATTTATATTAAAAATAATAAACTAAAGGTTTTTTTAAATAGTTCTGGATGGCCATTATTCATGAGGGGGTATCGATCTAAAATACATAAAGCTGCATTAAATGAATCATTGGCCGCAGGTATTTTACAATTAACAAAATGGAATAAAACTGATCCTCTATATGACCCCTTTTGTGGATCTGGAACATTTTTAATTGAAGCACTCATGAGTTCATTTAATATTCCTCCCCGAATACTTAGACAATTTTATGCATTTAAAAATTGGAAGGGGTTTGATCAAGATTTATGGAATAAAATTATTCAAGAAGAAAAAAATAAAATTAAAAAACAGAGAATTAAGTTATATGGCTCTGATATTATAGAAAAAAATATTGATTTAGCTATAGAAAGTATAAAAAAATTAAATTTTCAAGATTGTATTACATTTGAAACCAAAAATTTTATTAATGCAAAGCCTGATGAAAACCATGGAATATTTATTTGTAATCCTCCATATGGATATAGAATTGGTGAAATGGAAAGGCTGAAAACTCTATACAAAGGAATTGGTGATCACCTTAAAAATAATTTTCAAGGTTTTGATAGTTATATTTTTACTGGAAATCTAGAGCTACTAAAATCAGTTGGTTTACGAACAAAAAGAAAAATTATTTTAAAAAATGGAATGATAGATTCAAGGCTTGCATATTATCCATTAAAAAGTGGAAAATATTAATATAAAATAGATAAAAATTGTATTAAATTTAATCGGATTTTAAATAATTAATGAAAGGAGGTAATCAATTGGATATCGACAAGAGAAGCCAAAACTGTACCTCTGGAGAATCTTTTTAATTATTACAGAGGTAATTTAAATAGAGCTTCAAGTCAATTGGGATAAGATACTCTAAATCTATCCTAGAAATTAAGGGAGCCTTTATAATAAAGGCTCCCTTTTTTTTTTACAAGAAAAATTATTAAATTCATCAATCAAGGGGAGGGGTTATGAAACAAATTATAACTATTATATTAGCATTATTTTTATTTAATTCGTGTGAAAGCGATAGTCCTACAGGAGTTGGAGGGGATGATCCTCAGCAACCAGCAATAATAACAACTGTTGAAATGGGATTATCTAATGTTGAATCAGATTTTGATACAGATAGTGATGCTCAAAATACATTCATAGAAGATTTAGCTGACTCATTAAACTTATCAGATTCAAATAGAATCCAAATTTTAAGCATTACTCTAGATAGAGCATCGGCTACTATTGAATTAATGTTTCTAGAATCATCTAACATGGATGAACTTAGTGTAGATAGCTTGCTTAATGCCATCTTAACTGTTGATTCTATTGGTGATTATATTATTGAAAGCATACAGCTGAATGAATCAAGCAATGCTCAATCGGCAGATTATATTTTAACGATTGCAAATACAGAACTTCAAAATATTTTAAGTTCATTGTATGAATGTGATGATTATGATAATTATTATAATGATTATATTAATTGTTCAGATGAAGTAGATTTTACAAATCTAAACGATTTGTATATTCAAGCTCTATCTTATAATTCTTCAAGTCCAGAGGCAAACTTTGGAGCTGGATTAACAGCAATGCTATCAATCGTAAATGATGCACAATTAGAAGAATTTATGAATAAATGGGATGACTGGGAAGATGAAGGTGGCAGCGGGTTTTTCCCAAGCGACAATAGATCTAATTCAACGATTTTTAATTCTAAAATTATCCCTGCAGGAATTGCTGGATTTATTTTTCCAACAACAATGAATTTTACTTCATATTTACCATTTAACTATTTATTTGACTACTATTTAAATAATAATGAAGAGGAAAATAATAGGGATGAAACGTATATAAGTGAAATGATGGATTTAGTTGATTCGTCATTCTTGCCAAAAATTACAAATTCTATTAATTATTTAGAAAATGCTGTAAATCAAAATTTTACATTTGAAATAACTTCAGAAATGCAAGGCAATGAATATCAAGACCCAATGCAAATGGATGATGCTGAAATGCATCTTTTAATGGCAGCCATGCATGCAATGAAATATGCCCTATATAGTGTTTCTGCAATTGATTTAGATCCAGGTGTAAACCCAAATCAAGACATAGAAGATTTTACGATATTGGAACAAGATAGTAATTTTTTAAAGCTTCGCTCTGGAAGAGAAAACTATTTTCCACAAGCTCATGATGAAATCATAGAGATGTTAACATCTCTTACTGCTGCATATAACTTTATAGAAAATGATACGGATACTGAATATGATATTACTCTTTGGCAAGAAATCTCTCAAACCAATGTCGAGACAAATGATGGTATAGTAAGTCTTGAAGATTTTATTAAACCTATATCAGGTGGAACTGTTTATGATATTTTTAATTCAAATCAAATAGTTGAATTTTGTAATACAGATTGCAGCTATGATTGTAATAATCCAGAATACTATTATGATGAATGGATGAATCAATGTTACTGCTGGGATCTTGATATTGGTGGTTATTATTATCCTCCACTTGAAACATGCTCAGATCTTATAATTGATCTTGGAGGATTTATGAATAATCCTCCCAACAATCTTAAAAATATTTTACCTAATTATAACATTGAATCATCCTATGATATAGAGGATTTTTCAATCTATAGTATGAATGATTCTTTTAGTCCAACTGAAACAAGTGTCGTTATGGATTTATCAGAATGTGTATTTGACTGTAATATGTCTGATGCTTCGTGGGAGTGGCACTGGAGTGATTGTAGAACACAAATATATCGTAATTTTAACCCATTCAGCTCCCATCCTGATACAACTTACAACACTATACCATATTCAAATCTTGAAGAGTGTAATCCTATTGCAGATTTTATTAATCAAACATTTAATAATCTAGATGCAGCTATTGATACTACAGGCTATGCCTCATTTATGGATTCTGATTCAGATGATTGGTTTCACTCGAACGATTTAGGATATAATGGTAGTCTATATGTTCACCCTATAAATCAAGTTACTCAAGATGAATATGAGTTAAATTTTAGTTTATTCGTTAATGGTTACACTATGGATGAAGAGCCTTGTTTGAATTGGGAAGCTCAAAATCTAGTTGACTGGAAAAATGACTGGGATATTACCCTTGGTGGCCTATTCCCTCAAATGAGTAATGGTGATTTTTTCAGCACTCTAATAAATGTTAATAGCTGGGAAGATATCGACCAAGAATGCTCTGATTAAAATGTTTAAAAAACATATTTTATCTTTTTATAAAAGGGGAGAATTAATCTCCCCTTTTACTTTTTTCTTATTTTTATCTATCAGTTATACACAATTAGAACTCAATAATCTGATTCATTTAAACCTACCAAATATTGATCAAAATCCTAATAATTCATATATAAAATTTTTAAACACATCAGATATTTTTTTAATTGATAAAAATGATTCAACCAAAATATATAATATTGAATCCATGTTAGAAATAAATCACAATATCAAAAATATATCAATTAATTCTAAACTCATTAAATTATTTAATTCATTTAGTACAAAATATGATTTATCATTTTTTGAAATACGGAAATACGACACAGCATTAAAATCAAATATATCATTTAAAAAAAAATTATTTTCACCTCATATCTTTATACAGCTACATGATAACAAAAATTTATCTTATGGATTAGGTTGTAATTTTGATAATAAAAATTTTAAAACATCGGTTCATTATAAATTGTACCAGTACTCATATAATCTAATTTTTCAATATGAAGATTTTATTTACTCCAATACATTCCTGCGAAATGAAGAAATTTATAAAACTAAATTTTCATTTAATAAGTCTAGGATGAGTTTTTTATTAAAAATGCAATATCACAACTACTTGATAGATAAAAGTTTAATGTATGATAGTAATCAAAAAATAGATGATGATAAGTATCAAAAATATGTACTACAAAATATCTTAGAAATAAATTTAACGAGAAATAAAAAAATTACTTTTTTAGGTGATTACAACTATAATCAACAAACAATTGATTTGATTAATAATAATGTGAAAATAATTAAAATTAATAATCTGGAAATAAAAAATAAGAAACTGCAACTTCAGTACTCATTTACTAAATCAAAAAATAATTTTAATATCGGTACAATCTATAAAAAAACATTTTTTACATTAACA
>MDTG01167957.1_pt1 | contig 21014 bp, 20 predicted proteins | sample 811421 | NCBI WGS metagenome assembly MDTG01 (sample SAMN05326645, study PRJNA326480) | marine metagenome | isolation source: seawater | place: Pacific Ocean: South East | collected 2011
AAAGTACCATCGGCGCTGAAGGACTTAACTTCCGAGTTCGGAATGGGATCGGGTGTAGCCCCTTCGCAATAATCACCAGGCTCGAGTTTATATTATTTTTAATTTGCTATGTAAATAGGTTAAAATCTGCATTAATAAAGATTTATGGTGGGCGTGATAAGAATTGAACTTATGACCTCTACGATGTCAACGTAGCGTTCTACCACTGAACTACACGCCCGTGTTTTTTTCGTAATATTTTATAGTATGATCTAACCCTTTTAAAAGACTTATTTTTGGTTTCCATTTAAAGTTTTTTTTAACTTTACTTATATCAGGAAAAAGTTTCATAATTTCATCAGACCTCATGGAAATAGCTCCATATAGCGGTTCTCCTTTTTTTATTTTATATTTTATATTTTTGATAACTGTTTTTACTTGAACCGCTTTTCCAAAGCCAACATTATAAATACCACTTTTTATATCTTTTGTTTTAAGAATTTTTATAAAAAGATTTGTAAGATCATTTACGTATAAGAAATCTCTTAGTTGTTGACCGCTTGAACATCTAAACTTTCTATCAAGTAAAGAATTTTTAATTATAAATGGAATTAGTCTATCAAATTTCTGATAAGGGCCATATACTTGGTAAAGTCTTAGAATAAGGTACTTTTTTTTTTTCTTCTTAGCAATTTTCTGAATATATTTTGTGGCTAAAAATTTAGACTTTCCATAATGTGATACGGGCTTGCACTTTAAATTTTCTTTATGGGGTGATTTTAAATTTCCATATTCAAGACTGCTTCCTATTTGAATAAAAAGTTTAATTTTTTTATTTGAAAAATAATTAAATATTTTTTTGCATGCTATGTAGTGTATTTTTTTGGTATCAGCTCTGTCTTTGTGATTTATATTTCCGCTTAAATTTATAACATAATCAAAATTAAATTTTTTAAATCTCAAAAAATCTTTTGAGTTTGTTAAATCACATTTTATATATCTAACTTTTTTTTTAAATATTATTGGGAACTCGAAGTTTCTTGATACCAATGTAATTTCAAAATTTTTTTCATTAACAAGTTTTTTAATAAGGTTTTGTCCTATAAAACCAGACCCGCCAAGAATTAAAATTTGATTTTTCAAATTATTTTTTTTTTCTTAATTTTGCTTCTAAAATTTCTTTATCTCTTATTGTATCCATACAATGCCAAAATCCTTTATGTTTGTATGCATTTAATTGTTTTATTTTTCCTAATTTGGATAAAGGTTCTTTTTCTAAAAATGTTTTATCGTTTTTAATATAATTGAATATTTTTGGTTCAAATACAAAAAAACCGCCATTAATCCATCCCTCGTCAAGTTTTGACTTTTCTTTAAAGTAAGAGACTTTATTACCATTTATTTTAATTGCACCAAATCTTGCTGGAGGTCTTACTGCAGTAAGAGTTGCAATGTTTTTATTTCTTTGATGATAACTCATTAATTTTTTGATATTAATATCTGAAATACCATCACCGTAAGTCATCATAAAAGAATCTTTGTCTAAATATTTTTTTAATCTTTTTAATCTACCTCCAGTCATTGTTTTTTGACCAGTATCAATTACATTAATATTTACACGCATACCATTTTTTTTAAAATATCTTTTTATTATTTCTTTCTTATAACCTGCTGCAATATAAAAATCTTTTAAACCAAATTTTTTGTAATGTTTAATTATGTGGACTATAATTGGGACTTTTTTAATTTTGACCATTGGTTTTGGTATTTTTTTCGTATACTCACTAAGTCTTGTTCCTAAACCTCCAGCTAAGATAACTACTTTCATATTAAATATCGTTTGTTTTTTTCATATAATTAATTAATTGATTTTTTGAAAAATCTACTAAATTTTTTTTTTTTAAATAGAAATATTTATACCAATTTATTGACATTTGAATGGTTTCTTTAAAGCTTAAAACTGGTTTCCATTTTAAATTATATTTTGCTTTATCAGAGTTTAATTTCAAAAGTTTTGACTCATATATTTTTTTTTTTGGTTTAATTATTTTCCATTTAATATTTTTCCAGGTCTTTTTTGACTCATTTATTAATTCTTGGACTGACTTGTTTTGTGATTTGTTTGGCCCGAAATTAAAAGCTTCTCCATGTAAGCCGGGATTAATTTTTAATTTAATTGACAAATATAAATATCCTCTGAGTGCTTCAAATACATGTTGCCACGGTCGAGTTGATTTGGGATTTCTAATATTTGCAATTTTGTTTCTGGACCAAGCCTTCACACAATCTGGCAATAATCTATCTTGAGACCAATCTCCGCCACCAATAACATTTCCAGCTCTTGCAATTGCAACTAAATTTTTTGATTTGGATTTTAAAAAAGAACTTATGTACGATTGTATAATTAATTCTGCTGATGCTTTAGAGGCGCTATAAGGATCTTTACCTCCTAACAAATCATCTTCTTTGTAACCTCTTTGAATTTCCAAATTTTTATAAATTTTATCGCTTGTAATTATTATTGAAACACATTTTTTTCTAACATGCCTTAAGGACTCTAGTACATTCATTGTTCCAATCGAGTTTGATTGAAAAGTGTTAATTGGGTCGTTGTACGATCTTTTAACAAGAGATTGAGCTGCTAAATGAAATACAAAATCTGGTTTATGCTTTTTAAAAATTACCTTTAGTTTATTAACGCTTCTAAGATCAAGCTTAAGATGAATAATCTTATTTTTTAATTTTATACTTTCAAACATAGACGGTTTAGTTGGAATATCTTTTGAGATACCAATAACTTTAGCACCCATTAGGCTTAGCCACAAAGAAAGCCATGTACCCTTAAAACCAGTATGTCCAGTGATAATTATAGTTTTGTTTTTAAAAGATTTTTTTAATCTGTTCATTTAGTTATTATCAGTTTATAAATCTAGTTAAATTAAAAATCCAAAAAATCTATAGATATAAGGGTTTAGTTTAAATCTAATTAAACTTATCAAGTAGCTTTTATTTTCAACTTTACAAACATCTTTAATCTTATTAGTCATCAGATTATAAACCAAAGCTACTCTGCTAGACTTTCCGTCTCCCTCGTATGAGTGCCAAGTTTCTCTCTCCTTTCTTGAAAAGAAAACTGCTCTATTTTTTTTCCAATCTACTACATCTTTTCCATTACCCTTATTATCTTTAAAAAACATAGTACCTTTATTTTTTTCAGGATTTATATAAACAACTCCACTTAATAATTTCGATGGTATATCATCGTGCACTGGAAACTTGTAATTAGACCCAGTTGCAATTATGTGAAATTCAGAAAATTCATACAGATCAACTTTTTCTGGATATAATTCTTTTAAAATTTTTATAGCTTTGGGATGATATTTTTCTTGTAATCGTTTTAAAATTTCTTTATTTATGCACTCGTTAACTTCAATTGTCCCATCTTTCGAAATTTTGTTATGATAAATTTTTAATTTATCTGGCTTTATATCTGAAACTTGAATTTGTTCAAGTTCTTTAAAATCTTGATCGTCAAAAAAGTTATCAAATATTTTATATTTCATCTCTTTCAAAAATATAATTAAAAGTGTTTTTAAACTTTTCAGGTAATTCAAACTGAGATTGTTTTTTGTATTTGATTTTAAAGTTAAATTTTTCCATTACATCAATCACAGATCTATATTGTTCCTCGTAATTTTCATTAATTTCAATTAACATACCTTTTAAATTTCGATTATTCAAAACTTGTTTAGCACCACTTAAAATTTTATGCTCAATTCCATCAACATCTATTTTAATATAATTTGGAACGTTTAAAATACCTTGTTCTATCAAATTACTAATACTTGTACCGAATAATCTATACTTATTTTTTGCTTGAAGAAGATTACCTTCGAAGTCCTGATTGTATGAAAATGTACTCATTGAATATCCCTCAATAAATTCTGACTCATTCATAAGCTCGTGACAATTCGCTTTATCACTCAAAGCAAATTGATTTATCTTAACAATATTTTCAAGATTATTGATGCTTATATTTCTACTCAAAATTCTTAAATTATTAGTTGAGGGTTCAAAGCTTACTATTTCAATATTTTTATGTCTAATAGCTGCATAAATAGAATATAAACCGATATTCGCGCCAATATCCCAAAATATTATTTTTTTATCTTTATGAAATGAGTCAATCCATTCTAAAGTTTCTGGTTCTTTATCAAAAAAAGTTTTTACTCTCCAATTTGAAATCTCATTTGGTACAAAAAATTTCAAATTAGTGGAAAGAATTTTTTTCTCAATATATGAGGTTTCTTGAAAATTTGAAATAATTTTATAAATCAATTTCCTAGAACTGAGTTTGTCGAAAAACAATAAAATTTGAAAGAATAGTTTAAAAAATATAAGCTTCATTTTAATAAAATATAGTAAGGTTTTTATTGTTTATTTTGGTAAAAAATAATTTTCTTAAATTATTACTATACCTTTTAACACTTTTTTTTTTATAAATTTGAATATTACGGAATAAATCCTCTTTATTTTTTATTAAAATAAAATTTTTGTATTTATTTGGAACACTTTTAAACATTAATAAATCATTTGGATTGAAAACTAAATATAAAAGTTTACATCCATAAATTAGTGACTCAAATGTTACACCGGTGGGACCTGAAGAAATTAATATTTCTGTTTTTCCTAGAATATTGTGTATGTTATCCTCTATTATCTGAAATCGACTATTTAAAAGACCCTTATTAAAATTATTTAATTTATCAATTGACATAGTAGGATGAGGTTTAATAGCTATTTTGAAATTTTTATCTTTTTGAGAAGAATAAAAAAGCCAAGACAAGATCTTCTCATCAACAGATTTAACACCACATAAAGCAAGAACAAATTTATACTTTTTTTTCATCTTGATTTTCTTAAAAATTTGTTGTTTGCCTAAACTTGGCCCAATAATAATTTTAGCTTTTTTGAAGAACTCTTTTCTTTGTAATTTAGAAATTTTATTTGTGACAATTATTTTATTAGGCAGTAACTTTAGTTTATCCTCAAAAAATGTAGGGGATTGGTTTGAAAAATGTGGATAATACAAGAAACCCTGAAATCCATAAATATTAGTGTATGGATAATGAGTTCTCATACCATAAAACCAAGCTTTATCCGCTGATTGATTTTCAAATCTTCCAACGCTTTTTTTTAAATCTTGGTTATATTTTTTAAAATTTTTAATAAAAATTAGCTTGAGTCTTGATTGAAATTCTGAATAAAAACTACTTTTGTTTTTAAATTCATCCTCGATAATTAAAGAACAATCAAGATTTTTCGAGTAAAAGCATTTTTTTTTGATTTTATGTTTGTATAATAAAGTTGAAAAAAAACATTCGAAAAATTCACTTGAGCTTATAAAATTTTCTTTAAAAATAAAGTTTTGATGAGCAATAAATTTTAAATTTTGGTAAAGATTTATAATTTTTTTCGTTAAGAGTATATCAGGCACAAAATAATAATTTTTAATCTTTTTCTTTTTTAATATTTTGTTCAACTCAGGAAAAACATGATCTTTTATATGAGTTTCACATGATAAATAAGTATTGAATAAAACAATTTTTTTTTCATAAAAATACGTTTTTTTTTTTAATATTTTTACAAAAATAAAGATTAGCAGGCTAAAAATAAAAGATTTCAAAATATTTAGAGTTTGTATTTTTTTTCTTTTAACAATAATTTTAATTTCATTTTTTTTATTTAAACTCAAGAAAGTTCTTGCTGTTGCTTTCGAATCAAAGACAATAGTTTTTATTTTTTTTCTTATTTGAACACTTTTTAAAACATTTAAAATTAAAATATTTTTAAATAAATCGCTAATATATGGATCTCTAGATAAAGGTAACTTTATCAAATCATTAATATTGTTAAAATTTTTATAAGCTAAAGAGCCTATCCAATTAGCAAATTTTTTTCTATTTTTAAAAAATGATTTAAAAAAAAATTATCTTAATTTCTTTAGGGTAATTAAGCGGATCTAATGTAGTATCCCAGAAAATATTCCCTTCTTCAAAAGATTTGTTCATTTAAATTTATGTTTTATAAATAGAATTCCACTCTTTTGCATGATTTTTACCTAGTAAGGTTCCATCTGCGTTGCAATTATTACAAGGTTTGTTACACCGTTTTCCCAATAATAGATTTTTTCTATATTTAGTTAATATTTTTCCGGTCCAAATTTCTGAAATAGTCGCTTGCATCATATTTCCTACAGATATTCTTCTTTGCCAGTCTTGTGGACAAAGAAAAATACTACCATTCCAATCTATTAAAAACTGATAAGTCGGGTAAAAGCATTTTTTTTTTGGATCAACTTTTTCTTGTTCACCCACGGCGATTGTTCCTGCTCTGTTTGTTAATTTTACTCCGAAATCATTATATTTATCGTACCATCGATCTCTTAATATAAACATTTCTTTGGGAACATTAGCCTGAAGCGCAATTTTTTCAAATTTTGTAATTTGGTGAGGTCCATCATACATACTTACTAGGACTTTACTGGCTTTTGCTAAAAAAAGTTCTTGTAAATTTTTTGCACTTAATACATCGCCATTTGTTATAATTTCAACTTTTGAAACATTTGACAATTTTTTTACTATATAATTTATATCTTTGTGCAACAATGGTTCTCCGTAACCGCATAAAGAAACTGTACCACTAAAATCTATCTCAATTAGTTGATCGTGAATCTTATCTATTATCGCTCTATTCATCATTTGATAGGTATCTGGAGCCACATCTTCATTTGATTTAGGGCAAAACACACATTTTCTATTACAGACATCAATTAAGCTAAGTTCCACCCATGTTGGTTTTGGAACACCTTTGTAGAACTCAACAACATCGACTGATTTCGATCTTCTTTCTAAATTTTTTTTTATGGTTTGTTTTGGATCCATGATTTTAGATTTTAGTACAATGTTCTAAATGCTTTTTTGATATTTTTAATTAAGTAATTTAGATTTCCAAATGATGTTGTGGTTGCTAAAAAAATTATTCCATTACTGGCTATGTAAATATTTCTATTAAGCAAATATTTTCTAAATTTGATTATAAAGCTTTGATTATTTTTTTCAAAAAAATCTCTTTGAGGTCTATTTTCAATTTTTTTATTTGAAAAAATAATTCTAAGCATAGAAGAATATCTATAACAGGACGCATCATAATTATTTTTTGTAAAAAAATTGTTTAAGTTTTTTTCCAAATATTTTGATTTTTTCTCCAAAGAATGAAAAATTCTTTTTTTATTTTTTAATATATAATTTACTGACTGATCAGCAATATAGGTATTTATAGAGTTCCCGGAAAATGTGCCTCCAAAAAAGACTTTTTTATTGATCAAACTTAATCTATCAAAAATATTTTTTTTAATTCCAATTATTCCCATTGGCATTCCACCGCCTAAACATTTTCCAAAAGTTGAAATTGAAGGTTTTAAATTTAGCTGTTTTTGCACACTTGATCCGTTGCATCTTAAACCAGTAATCATCTCATCGAAGATTAGAATAATATTATTCTTGATACAATAATCGCTCAAAAATTTAAGATAGTTTTTTGCATCAAATGGCAAACAACCCTGTATTGGCTCAATAATTAAGCACATAATTTTTTTTTTGTGCTTATCTAGAATTTTTTTTGAGACCTTTATATCATTATACGGAATAAATTTAATTTTTTTTATCGAGCTTTTATCTAGTCCTGAGCTTAATTCTGTGCTTTTTAATTTTTTATTAGAAGAATAAAGTAATTCACTTGTAGACCCATGCCAACTTCCACTAACAGATATTATTAATTCTTTTTTGCAAACGGCTCTAGCGACTCGTAATGATTTTGTTACAGCATCTGTACCAGAGTTACAAAAAATAAATTTAGAGTATTCAGGGTAAATTTTTTTTAAAGTATTGGAAAAATCTACAGCGAACTTATTAGTAGTGGCAAAATTTGAAATATTTTTTTTTGCGATATTTTTTAAAGAATTTTTGAAAATTTTTGAGTTATGTCCTAAAATTAAAGTTCCTGCACATAAGGATAAATCTAAAAATTTTTTTTTATTAATATAAATGTTTGATCCTATACCTGAAGTAAAGTAGGAACCGTTTGGCATATATCCTTCGTTTAAAATCATTTTCTTTTTCAAAGACATAAATAGTTATCTAATTATATTTTCCTAATTAATTTTTTTAATTGATTTACACTTAAATATTTATTGTCTCTAGAGTTGTAGGAAAAGTTATTTTTTAATGTTTTTCCTTTTAAATTTTTAAGATATTTTCTTTTAATTTCACTTTTACCACTGGGAAAAATAACATAAAAATCTTTAAATTCTAAAGAATTTGTAGCTTCAGACTTTGTTATTAATTCTTCGTCAATTTTTTCACCTTGTCTTACACCAATAACTTTTATTTTTGCAGTGGGAGCAATAGCTTTTGCTAAATCTAAAATTCTATAAGATGGTAATTTTGGTATGAAAATTTCTCCGCCTTGTGCAAGTTTCAAACTTCTTAAGACAAAATTAACTCCTTCTTTTAAAGAAATATTAAATCTTGTCATATTTTTATCTGTAATTGATATTTCATTTTTCTTTTTCATTTTCATAAACGCAGGTACAACAGACCCTCGAGAGTTCATCACATTTCCATACCTCACTACTGAAAAAACTATTTGTTTGTCGCCAGCATAATTATTTGCTGCTATAAATAATTTATCACTGCAAAGTTTTGTTGCTCCATATAAATTTATTGGCGATGCTGCTTTATCTGTAGACAACGCAATAACTTTTTTAACCTTACAAGTAATAGCAGCTTCAATAACATTGGAGGCACCTAAAATGTTAGTTTTTATAAATTCCATCGGATTATACTCTGCTGCTGGAACTTGCTTCAGTGCAGCTGCATGAATAATTACATCAACGTTTTTTGCTGCTCTAATCAATCTCTTTTCATCACGTATATCTCCTAAAAAAAATCTTAAATTTGAATTTTTTTTTTCGTCGTACATCTCTCTCATTTCTGATTGTTTTAGTTCATCTCTACTAAAAACAATTAATTTTTTAATTTTTGGAAACCTCTTGCAGATAGTACTTATAAATTCTTTGCCAAAACTTCCAGTAGCGCCTGTTACTAAAACTGTCTTATTGTTTAACATTTTGTTTTTTCTGATTTTTCTTTAACTGCTCAACGTTTATATTTTGCTCTTCTAATTCCTTTTTAAGTTCATCGTATTCCTGCATTTGACGTTTCATAAAATTAACAGTTAAATTTATTTTTTCTCTCATGCCTTCAGGAGTTAAAACGTACATATAATTGAGTTTTCTGGGGTGTTTTTTGAAATTTTTTAGTTTAATAAAACCCTTTTCTTTTAAAGCCTTGATGCAATAATTTAGTTTTCCAATGCTAAAATTAAGCTTTTTGGCCAATTCTCGCTGAGTAATGTTTGATTTAGCATTAATTTGCCTAAGTATTTTAAATGTATCTTGATTATTTTTCATAATTGTTCAATTATTGAACATTATATCAAATTTATGAAAAAAAAAAGCTAAAATTAGAAAAGATGCATAAATTTTTTTTTAAGATTATTAAATCTGCCTATAAAACTGATCAAAAAGGAGTAATCAAACTTAATTTTTTACTTATTTTATCAAGTATATTAGAAAGTGCATCTGTAGCTATAATCTTTCCCATACTTGCATTACTGGTAAACAACAGCAAGGAAAATTTTTTTTACGATATTAATGTATTAAATTTAGACAAAACGAATTTAGTTTTTTATTCTTTAATAATTTTCTTACTTTTTTTTGTTGTAAAAAGTTTAATCTTGCTTTATTTTTCTTGGTGGAAAAGTGGTTTTGTCTTCAAACTAAATAACATATTTAGTAAAAAAATTTTAGAGAATTACCTTTATAAAAATATCGAATTCTATTTAAAAAATAAACCTTCGGCTTTACTTAGAAATAGTTATGAGGAAGTAAGAAAGTTTGTAACTGCAATTGACTATTTTTTTAGACTTTTATCAGAAATTTTTATTTTTTTGTTCATTTCAATCGGTTTATTTATTTTTCAACCAAAGGTAACTTTAGTAATATTTATTTTTTTTGGTCTCATTGGAATTTGCTATATAGGTTTTACTAAAAATTTTCAAAAAAAGTGGAGTGAAAAAAAAATTTTTTTTTCGGGCAATGTTTTACAAATTCTTCAACAAGCTTTTGAATGTATTAAATATATTAAAGTTAGTAATACAGAGAAGATTCAATTAAAAAAGCATAAAATAGAAATCGAAAATTTGAATAAATATAGTAGATATTCAGCTTTTTTTGCTGATGTACCAAAAAATTTTCTAGAAACAGCAGGAGTTATTGTTTTAATTATTATAATTTTTACTTTATATAACAATACTACAAGTAATTTAAACGATTTAATTCCAACTCTTGGTCTTTTTGCTGCAGCTTCATTCAGAATATTGCCAGGATTAAATAGGATAATTGGAACTATTCAACTTATCTATAGTATGTCTGCTTCAATTGAAATTGTTTATAACGACTTGAATTCTCTTTCAAAAAAGAATGATATAAATATCACATCAAATATTAAATTAAGTAAGTACATAATATTTGAAAACGTTTGTTATAAATACCCTGAAAGCAAGAATTTTATTTTCAAAAATTTGAGCTTAAAAATAAATAAAAATGATTTTATATGTATAAAAGGTGCGAGTGGAATTGGAAAAACAACATTAATAGATTTAATAAGTGGCATCATAAGCCCTACAGAGGGATCAATCAAAATTGATGATAAAAATATTAAAAATGAATTAGATATTAAAGCATGGCAGAGGGGAATAGGTTATATTCCTCAATCGCCATTACTTTTTAATGGTTCAATATTAGAGAATATTACTTTTTTTGAAAAAGAAAGCGAGATAGACCATAAAAAAGTTAAAGATGTAGTAAATTTTGCTGAGTTAGATAGTTTTATTAACCAATTTAAAGAAAAATCAAATTATAAGATAAATGAGAGGGGAAGTAATTTATCCGGTGGCCAGATCCAAAGAATTGCTATCGCTAGAAGTTTATATTTAAACCCTGAAATACTTATTTGCGATGAATTTACAAGTTCTTTAGATGAAAACCTCGAGGAAAAAATACTTAATTCTTTAAAAAAACTTGCTGGAAAAATAACAATTGTTTATATCTCACACAATCCAAAACTTATGAAAATTGCTGATAAAACAATCAATTTATTTAAATTAGAAAATCAACAAATTGGAGTTCAAATTGTTTAAAAAAATTATTCCTTATTCAAGACAGAATTTAGATAATAATGAGATAAGATTAGTAACAAGGGTTTTAAAGTCTGATTTTTTGACTCAAGGTCCCCTAGTTGAAAAATTTGAGAACGAAATAACTAACTATACTAATTCTAAGTATGCTATGGCTGTGAATTCAGCAACAAGTGGTCTCCATTTGGCTTGTATGGCTCTCGGTTTAAAACGAAACGACTACCTTTGGACAACAGCGAATTCTTTTGTAGCTTCGGCTAATTGTGGACTATATTGTGGTGCTAAAATAGATCTAGTCGATATTGATTTAAAAACTTTTAATATCTCCTTAGAAATACTAGAACAGAAATTAAAAAAAACAAATAAAGTTAAATTACCCAAGATTTTAATAATTGTTCATTTTGCTGGAAATCCATGTGAGATGAAGAAATTGTTTGCTTTATCACGTAAGTACAAATTTAAAATTATAGAGGATGCATCTCACGCGCTTGGGGCTAAATATAAAAATAATCATATTGGTGATTGCAAATTCAGTGATTTATGTGTTTTTAGTTTTCATCCAGTAAAAAGTATTACAACTGCTGAAGGCGGAATGGTTACAACTAATAAAAAAAATTTAGCTCTTAAAATTAAAGCACTAAGAACTCACGGTATTATTAAAGATAAAAATTATTTTGAAATAAAGGAGAACAAAAATAAACTTTGGCATTATGAACAAAAATATTTAGGATTTAATTATAGGATGAATGATGTAGAAGCAGCAATAGGTATAGCACAAATTAAAAAAATAGACAAATTCATATATTTGCGAAAAAAGATTTTTAATTTATATAAAAAAATTTTAAATAAGCTTCCTCTCATTCTTCCGATAAACGAAAAAGAATGCAAATCATCTAATCACCTATTTATTATCAGGATAGATAAAACTAAAACAAATAAAAAAAGAGATGACTTATTTAATTATCTTCGAAAAGAAAAAATATTTGTTAATATTCATTATATACCAATTTATAGGCATCCTTATTATTCAAAAATTGGTTTTTTAAAAAAAAATTTTCAAAATTGTGAAAAATATTATAGCGATTGCTTGTCGATACCAATTTATCCAGGTTTAAATTATAGGGAGATATTTAAAATAAAAAAAATTTTAGATAAATTTTTTAATAAAGCTTGATGTCGAAAAAAATAAATTTAAACACATTTGTAGAGGAAAGAAAATCAGATGAAATTAAAAGAAAAATTAATATTTTAATTAAAAGTAGATTTACTTTAGCTTCGTTGAAAAAAAGTGAAGTACTATTGTATGATATTGAGGTGGCTAGTTTTTATTTAAAAATGTTCAAAAAAATTAGTTATGAAACATTGGATACTCGATTAAAAAAAATACATATTTTCTCTCTTTTAAAAGCTTTATTGACTAAGATTAAATACAACAAACTCACTTTAAAGCAATGTTATATTTTGGAACAAATTAAAGATGTTAATCCAAAATACCTCATATCTTTCACAAATGTGGATATTTTTTTTTGGACACTTAAAAAGTACTTTCCAAGGAAAAAATTTTTAGTTTTTCAAACTGGTGCAATAAATGGACATACACCTAATCCTTTTTCAAGTTTTAAAGAAAAATATAATGTAAAATTTAAAGTAGATTATGTTTTTACTTGGGGTAAAAACCTTTTCAAAATGTATAAGGATTGTTTAGATTGTAACTTATTCGACTCTGGCTCCCTTCTTAATAATTTTTTTTTAAATAAAAAGTTAACAAAAAAAAAATCAAGGTATATTATCTTTATATCTCAATATAAAAAGAGTTCTGTTTTACTCAGAACTCAAAATAATGATATAGTCTCTCAAAAAGAGACTTTTCATAAACATAGAGAGCACTTATTAAAAATTATAAGTAAGTTTTGTAAATCAAAAAAATTTAAATTGAGAATTTTTCCTAGATCGTATGATTTAAATGGTTGGCTAAATGAAAAAGACTATTACGAAAAAATGTTTAAAGATATCAAATTACCACTGATGAAAAGATCAGGCAAAAACGACATTTATAAGTGTTTAGCTGAATATCAAAATTTTATAACCATCGACTCGTCCTCTGGCTATGAGGCTTTAGCCCGAGGTAAAAGAGTCTGTTTTTTAAATATAAAATATTCTTTTTCAAAATTTATAAATGCTGAAAATCACAGGTATGGGTGGCCAAAAAAATTACCTATTAATTTTGCTTTTTGGAGTTCATCTCATGAGAAAGAACATGTAGAAAATGCTTTAAACTTTGCATTTTTATCTAGCAAGAATATTTGGAAAAAAATTAAAATTAATTATGTAGATCCAATAATCACTTTTGATCCGAAAAATAAAAAACTTCTTAAAAAAATGAAAGATTTGAATTTAAAGATAAATATACAATGAGATATAAAAATTTAAGTATTACTGAATTAGATAAAAAATACTTTAAAAAAAATTACCTGTCTTTGGATGGGTTTAATAAACAAATAAAATTTAAAGATTACGAGTATATATATGAAAAAGTATTAAATAAAATAATAAAATTTTTAAATAAATCCCATAATTATAAAAAAGATAATTTATATTGGAGAATAATAATTGGTCCATGGTTGAGCTCGTATATTGCTTGTTTTTTAGATAGGCTTAATACAGTTGATATATTTTTTAAAAATAAAAGGACTAGAAATAAATATTTAATTTTTGATTTTAAAAAAAAAATTGATTTTAAGTTTAAATCTTGTTTTGAGTTTGCAGAAATAGCAAAAAATTACGATGAATGGAATCACAAGCTTTTTTTGAAAATTTTAAAATTTCGTTACCCTAATAAAATAAAGATTATAAATAAAATAGCTTTTAAAAAACCTAAAACTAGAGAATTTAGAAGCAATTACTTTGAATTGAGTTTAATTCGTTTTTTTCTTAAAATTTATTTCTTATTGAGCAAAAATATAATTTTTGACTTTATACCCAATAAAAAAAATATTTTTTATTTTTTACTTAATTTTAAAAATATTTTAAGCGAAAATATGATTAAGAAATTATTTCCTTCTTATTTTGAAAAACTTGAGATTAAAACTGCTAATGAATACTTAATATATAAGAATCAATTTAGACAAATAAAATCAATAAAGAAAATAAAAACAATAGATTCTTTAATTTACAAAAGTGCTTTAGAAGAAATTCCATCAAATTATTTGGAAAATTTTATATATTTAAAAAAAAAATGTAAAAATTTAAAAGTTAAAAATAAAAAAATTTTTTCTTTTAGTTCTCAAATATCTTCAGACTTTTATAAAATTTGGATTGCAGAAAATAAGAACTCTAATAAAATTTTCGTATTCGATCATGGTGGTGGATTAAGAGCTAAAGATGACTGCCAAGTCAATCATGAGGAAATTATTTCTGATAAAATATATACTTGGTCTGATTTAAAGAGTATTTATTTAAACTCAAAACAAGTCTCCCCATATAAAATCATAAAACTAAATAATATTTCAAATTTTAAAAATCAAAATAATATTTCTATAATTTCTCCAAGTGTTGGAAAATATGTAATTTGGGCAAGTTCTCGACCCTCCTTAAATCAATTTAATAAAGATGTAAATTTAATTTTTTCTTGTCATCAAAAAATTAAGGATGAGGTAATTAAAAAAAAAATGATAATAAAGTTACCTTTTTATTCCAATGATTATCATTATTATAAAGCATCAGTAAAATTTTGGAAAAAAAATTTCATTAATTGTTTTGTAAATAAAATCAAATTTTATAAATTAGAGAAACAGTTAGAAGATTTAGCTAAAACATCAAGATTAATAATTTTAATGAGCCCTCAAACAACTTTATCAGAAGTTCTTATAACCAATACTCCATTTATTTTGCTTTTTAAATCTAATCACTGGCCTTTAAATTCATTACACCAAAAAGTGTTAAATAAATGTAAAAATTTAATTTATTTCGACGATGCAAAAAAAGCCGCCTTATTTTTAGAAAAAAATTATAAGAATGTTGATGCCTGGTGGTCGAGCAAAAAGATTAAAAACCTCAGAAAATATTTAAAAAAAAATATTTGTAACGCAAAAATTAACTGGGCTCAGGAGCTAAAAAAAATAACATCTTAATGTAAACTCACTTAAATTATGGTATCAAACTAAATGAGAGCAAAATATAGATCAATTCCAATTTTATCTCCTTATACAAAAAAAACCTATAGTATTTTCAAAGAAAAAGATAAATTTATAGTAAAAACATTAAAAAAATATTTAAAAAATTATGAATTTAAAAATAATAATTTAATAGATGTAGGATGTGGAAATGCGCTATTACTCTACAGAATAAAAAAACAATTTCCAAAACTTAATCTTAAGGGAGTCGACAAAGAAAAAAAATTCATTCGTGTTGCTAAAAAGTTCTCTGGCCTCTTAGGTGTTGAGTTTGAAATAAACGATATATATAAAATTAAAAAAAAATACGATATAGTAATTTGCTCTTCTACTTTTCAAATCTTCGAAGACTATAAAAAACCGTTAAACAAACTTATAAGCTTAGCAAACAAAAAAGGTCTTGTTTTTGTAGACGGATTATTTAATAAGTATGATGTAGAGACTAGACTTATTTACTGTGACAACTCCAACAGGGTTGCAAAAAATCTTTGGCGGAAAGATTGGAACCAACACTCAATTAAAACTATAAGCAATTTTCTTAAAAGTAAAAAAATTAATTCTTTTAAATTTTATGATTTGTTGATGAATAAAAATATTAAATATAACAAAAACATTCATGTAAATCAATTTACATTTAGGAATAAAAAAAATTATAATTTAATAACTAATGGCACAAATATGATTTTAAACAGAAAATTATTAGTTATAAGATTAAATAAATAAATTTTCATCAATTAAAATGAAAAAAAAATTTATTATAAACTTTCTGACCGATTGCTCATTCAAAACAGGATATGGTCATCTCAACAGATGTAAGATATTATCTGAAAAATTTCAAAAAAAAGGTAATTCGGTCAAAATTTATATTAAGAACAGATCCTTGAATAAAATTTACCAGAGTAGAAATATTTCTTTAATAGATAATGAAATAAGTATGAGGCATTCAGATCTTTTAATAGTAGACAATTACAATTTTAAAAATGAATATTATCGAAAATTAAAAATAAAGTTTAAAAATATATTAATATTTGATGATTTTAAGTTTATAACCCCAAAGTTTGTTGATGGAATCATAAATTTTCAGCCTTTTTTCTCTAAAAATTATAAAAAAAAAATCGGTGTTAAGTACTTTGTAGGTCAAAAATACTTATTTTTGAGAAAGGAATTTTATAAAGAAAAAAACATTTCTGATGAAAACTTCATTTTTTTATCTTTTGGTTCTTACGATCAACACAACCAATTAAAAAAAATTATTGATATTTTATTTTCAATATTTAATAAAAAGATTATTTTCGTAACAACAAATAAAAAAAAAGATTATTATAAAAAAATTAAATATTTCAAAATATTTTCGAATCCAAAAAAAATTTCAAAAATAATGGCTAAATGTTCTTTTGCTGTTTCCTCCTCAGGCACTACTGCTTATGAGTTAATAAAATTAAAAAAAAAAATTATTTGTATCTCATTTTCTGAAAATCAAATTAATATTGCGAAAGTTTTAAATAAAAATAAAAATTTATTTTATGTCGGTCATTATAATCAGCCTAGGAAAATTCTTTACGACAAGATTAATAAGATAAAGGGAAATTTGAATAATGCTAAAATTGATTTTCTAAACTTAAGTTCTAAAAATATAGATAGATTATATAAAGATATAGTCGTTTGGTTAAATAATAGAGTGAATGGAGATAAAACTTATGATTTGAAAACCATCAAAAAAGAGTATGATCATGCTGCTAAAAAAACTCCTTCACACGAAAAAGCCAAATGGGGATCAAAAATAACAATGTATGGAAGATATGATTATATAAAAAGATCATTGCCTTTTGCGCAAAGTAAAAATTGGTTAGATATAGGTTGCGGTGAAGGAAATTTACAAAAAGATATACTAAATATTAATAAGTCTTTAAATTGCACAGGAATTGAATTATCAAAAAAACTTTGTGAGCTGTCTCAAAAAAAAAAGACTAAAAATTTTAAAGTTATAAATTGTGATTTTAACAAATTTAAATTCAATAAACAAAAATATGATATTATTACATGTCACGGAGTTATGGCCAAAACAAGCTTCAATCTTAATGTTTTATTAAATAAAATATCTAAAATTGCAAAAAAAGATTGCAAAATTTTGCTTGATTTTCAAAATTTTAGCTGGAGGAAATTCAATAAAAATAATTACCGTGACCCTAGGTTAAAATGGTATGATCCTGAGGAAATAAAAAAAATTGTTGAAAAATGTAAAGTATTTAAAATACGAAAATTTAAAGGATATTTGCCTACGATTAGAAAAGAAGTCCCTTTAAATAAGGCAATTTGTATTTTTTTACATTTAGAAAAAAGAGAAAATGAAAAAAAAATCTAGTTTTGAAGATAATTTTTTAAATTTGATTAATAATAAGAAAAACAAGTTTCATCCATTAACTTGGATTAACGGAAAACCAAAAATAGGTTCTGGGACTTACATAGGAGGTTTTTCGATTATAAATGCCAAAGACTCTTTAATAAGTATTGGAAAGAACTGTGATATAGCTTCATTTGTTTCTATAAATGTTGCAGATACACATTTAAAATGTATTGGTAAAAAGAAGTATAAAGTAACAAATAAAATTGTAATAGAAGATAATGTATTTATAGGCACACATTCAGCAATATTAGGTGGATCTTTTATAGGACGAAACTCAGTAGTGGGAGCAGGCACAATAGTAAGGGGCCTTAAAGTTCCTCCTTACTCATTAGTTGTAGGCAATCCACCAGCAATTAAAAAAGGTTACTATAAAGATTAAGATCCTAAATCAGAAAATTTTATTTTGTGGTCTTTTGAGATATTTTTTTTTATTTTTTTTCCTAATATTTTTTTAAAAAATTTAGGATGAATTCCTGTTGCAGGTCTTTTTAAAGAAACATTGCCTCTAGTTATTTTTTCTCCTTTAGTAATTCTCCTCGAAGCTGTAATGCTGCGTCTAAAAGGGACTCTGTTTTTTCTCTCTAGAAATGATGGGTCGATACTTTTTTTTCCCAACATTTTAGAAACGTTTTTAATGCTATCAACTAATTTCTTAAATTCACCCGGTTCTGCAGATATTGAGTGATCTGGCCCAATTAATTTTTTACTTAAAGTAAAATGCTTTTCAATTATTGTAGCTCCTAAAGCAACTGCTATAACACACGACTCGTGTCCTAACGAATGATCGGAGTAGCCTATTTCAATATTTTTATATTTTTCTTTTAATTTGATTATTCTTAACAAGTTAGTTTGAGACTTTGGCGTTGGATACATTGATACACAATGAAGTAAGCTAAAAGGTGTTTTAAATTTTTTAAATATCTTTACTGCTGCATCAATTTCTTTTTCATCTCCCATCCCGGTAGAAATTATTGTCCTATTACCCATTTTGGCAACACGCTCCAATAGTAAATAATTTGTAAGGTCTGGAGAAGCTATCTTCATTAATTTTACGCCTATTTTTTTCAAAAAAATTGCTGCTTGCTCATCACCTGTAGATGAGAAAAACTGAACATTATTTTGTTTTGCTTCATAGATTAACTTTTTGTACCATTTTTCTGGAACTTCAAGTCTCTTAAACATTTGATACATATTTTCTGTTTTTTTTCCATTTACTGTTTTATATGAATAATTGTTTTTTCCTTTAGACATAAATTCATCAGCATTGAATGTTTGAAATTTTACAGCGTTTGCGCCGGCTTTTGCTGCAGCTCTTATCGACTTAATTGCTAAATCGATTTTTCCATTATGATTTACTCCAATTTCTGCAATAATAAAAACTTTTTTCATTTCAAATTCGGTTAAATATAAAATTTACTTATTACATAATTTTTAAAATTTCGATTTATAGATCTTTATTAATTCCTCTTTATCAATGTTATTTTTTGTCAAAATTTTTTTTGCATTCTTTCCTTCATTCATTAATAAATCAAGAATTGAACATTTTTCAGTAAACTTTTGTGAAACTTGATCGTATATATTGCATTTATAATTTTGATAAACAGGTAAAATCTTTTTATTCAAGAAATTCTCTTCAATAATGTAGTCTTTTCCATTTTCACCTAAAAAAACAATTTTACTATCAGTATCCAATGCATGATTTAATATTAGATCGCTCTTTTTTCCTGCAAATTTTTTTTCGGACATTTTTATAATTTTTGTATCAATCTGAAGATATCTTAAGAAAAAATCAATTAAATCCCAACATAGTTCATTTAATAAGTTATGTCCTAATTTAAAAATCTTATCAATTTCAGGAAATATTTCGTCAAAATTTTTACTATTTTTATAAGCATAAAATATAGAATTTAAATGATTAATGTGCCAGTTTTGCTTTGTATCTGAATTTTTTATTTTAATTTCATTTATATTTTTTTCTCTGTCTTCTTTAAAAATAGGAACACTTAAAAGAATTTCATTTTGCTTATCCTTAATTTTGTTTTTATTAATCCACCCTCTTGAATACCTTACTGTGTCCATATAAATAAAAACGTCACTTACATATATTTTGTGGAAATACCCTAACCAAGGTAAGTACGCAGGTTGGTGTCCTGAAACAATCTTAGTCAATCTTCACCTCAATTTTCGAATTTGATAAAAGGCCTCTGCAAATTTTACCCCTACATCGCCTCCTCTGATTTTATTAAGTGATAAAATATTTTTTAATGATCTACTGTGAGGATCTTTTTTAATTTCCTTTTTATAAAAGGCCAAGCCTTTTTTCTTTTTATTTATAAAATTAGATATATCTATATAAAGATTTGGCGTAAAAATCTTGCTTGGTATATTTCTCCAATTTGTACTTGATGCAATTTCAAAACAATTTATTTCTTTTACTGGTTGACGCGGGAAAGGACGTGCTGCAGTTAAAGTTGCTTCAAAAGTTACTCTGTGGTCCACATTAAGATCATTTTCAAAATGGGTGAAAATTATATTTGGTTTTATTTTCTTAATGAAAAATTCGATTTTTTTCACAATTTTCAATAAAGGAATCGTGTCCATTTTTTGGTCAGGCAGATTTAAGTTTCCTAAAAGGTTATATTTAACAAAAGATTTTACTTTAAGAAAATTTTTATCTCTTATTTTCTCTTCTTTTTTACTCTTTGATCTAGCTGAAATCCCATTGGTCATAAATAAAATATAAACTTTGTCATTATTATATAGATGTTTAAAAATGGTTCCTCCACAGCCAATCATTTCATCGTCTGGGTGAGCTGCAATTACTAATACTTTATTTGTACGTGTCTTCATTTTTAATTGTTTTTGTTTAGATTAAGCATATTTATGTTGAAATAATGAAATTTTTTTCATATGTTGTTCATTTATTGAACATAAACTAAAATTGAAAAATTAAAAGATAAAAATGCTTTGTGTGCTGCAAGCTAGAATGAGCTCAAAAAGATTTCCCAATAAAATGTTGAAAAATATCAAAGGGAAAACTCTATTACTGAGGGTTTATAGACAGTTACAAAGGTCAAAATGCATTAAAAAGATTGTAGTCGCTACCTCAAAATCAAAGTCTGATGATTCATTAGAGAGAT
>MDTG01213190.1_pt1 | contig 21014 bp, 22 predicted proteins | sample 811421 | NCBI WGS metagenome assembly MDTG01 (sample SAMN05326645, study PRJNA326480) | marine metagenome | isolation source: seawater | place: Pacific Ocean: South East | collected 2011
AAAATAATTCCTTTTTTTGTAAGTTCTTCTTTATAAGTTGTTGCAACAGAAACTGAGTCGAAAACCGCATCTACAGCAACGCCGCTTAATTTTTTTTGCTCGTTCAATGGAATTCCAAGTTTTTTATATGTTTCAAGAAGCTTAGGATCAACGTCGTCTAAACTTTTTGGTTTATCTGAAGCACTTTTTGGTGCCGAATAATAATACAGTTCTTGATAATTAATTTTAGGATACTTAGGTTTCTGCCAATTAGGTTCCTTTAAATTTTTCAATCTATTAAACGCTTTCAGCCTCCATTCTAACATCCATTTAGGTTCTTTTTTCATTTTAGAAATGAATTTAATTGAGTTCTCATTTAAACCCTTGGGTGCACGGATATTTTCAATGTCTGTTGTAAAGCCGTATTTATATTCTTGATTTGTATTTATATTTTGATTTTTCATTTATTTAATTTCGATATTTTTTTGTTTGACCACATCATTTAAACTTACTTTATCAAAAAAGTTATTAATATGATTTTCTAATTCATCCCATAAATTATGTGTAATACATTTTATAGATTTTCCGTTACAACTTTTTTTTGAATCTTTGTTGCAATTTAAAGTTTTTACCTGTTCATCTACTGCAAATATAATATTTGAGATTCTAATCTCTTTTGGATTTCCCTCTATGAGATAACCTCCAGACGGACCTCTTACACTTTTAACTAATTTTTTGTTTTTTAACTTAAGAAAAAGTTGTTCTAAGTACGATACAGATATATTTTGCCTCGTGGATATCTCTGTAAGACTAATAGGGCCTCCTGTCCCATTAGCTGCTAAGTCTGCCATTGCCATTACAGCATATCTGCCTTTTGTAGTTAGCTTCATTTAACCTCCAATATCATTAATTATTTAGTTATTCCTAGTAATATAGTCAACTTAATAAAAAAAAAAATATGACGCGGTTAAAACATGTTATAAATCTATTTTTTTTTTGAAAATAATTATCATTATTAATCATGAAACAGAAAAGTGTAGAAGTTTTTATACCTGGGCCCGCTGGAAGACTTGAGGGAAAGTATTTTAAAAATGGAAAACAAAAATCTCCGATAGCAGTCGTATTACAACCTCACCCGCAATATGGCGGAACTATGAATAATAGAGTTGTCGTAGAAGTTTTTAAGTCTTTTGTAGATAATGGTTTTTCAGTTTTAAGAATAAATTTTAGAGGTGTTGGAAAAAGCGAGGGTACTTTTGATAATGGCCAAGGAGAACTCTCAGATGCAGCTGCGGCTCTTGATTGGATAGAGAGAGAAAACCAAGATTTTAGTCAATGTTGGGTTTCTGGCTTTTCTTTTGGCTCATTAATTTGTATGCAACTTATTATGAGAAGACCAGAGGTGACAAAGTTTGTTTCGATTTCGCCACAACCTAATGTATACGATTTCACTTTCTTAGCTCCATGCCCTATATCAGGACAAATTATATCTGGTGAAAAAGATGAGCTGGTTTCTAAGGAAAGTATTAATGACCTTAAAGTACGTTTGGAGAATCAAAAAGGTATAGAGGTACAATTTAATGAAATCAAAAATTCAAATCATTTTTTTAAAAATAAAGAAATTGATTTAAAAAAAACTATTAATCAATACATTAAAGAAAAAACAGAAATTATGTAAATTTAATAATTTCTCCGCCAGTGCAAGCTTTTAAACATCCTGTAGTTTCTGGAAATGATATTGGTAAATTAAGATGACATCTTATCGCAAGATATGCGAAAGCTTGAGACTCAACAAAATCCCCATTCACTCCGTAATCATCAATGATCTTAATATTATTATTATTTTTTTTGAGTTCATGTATTAAAAATTTATTTTTTCTTCCGCCTCCACATAAAATTATTTTTTCATCTAAAATTAATTTATTTTCTGAAAATAGTGAGTTAATTACATTCGTTGTTATTGAGGTTAATGTGGCCGCACCATCTTCTAATGACAGGCCCCTAATAAATGAAATATCAAAATCGTTTATATCGTAAGATTTTTTTTTAGAATTTGAAGTTTCAAAATTATTATAGTATTGCTCTAAAATTACTTTATTTACTTTGCCAGATTTTGCAATGTTACCATTTTCGTCATATTTTTTTTTTGTATTATTTCTTATCCATTTGTCTATTAAACACATACCCGGACCCTCATCTTTTGCGGACAGGTTTCCATTAGTATCAACAGTTGTTCTATTAATTATTCCGCCTATATTTATAAATGTAACTGGTTTGGTATTAAATTTCTTTTGTAAAATTTTATGATAAATTGGAGTTAATGGCGCGCCCTCTCCTCCATTTTTTAAATCGTTTTCCCTAAAATTATAAACCACATCTTTGCGAATTAGTTGCGATAGTAAATTTCCATCTCCTAATTGTTTAGAGATTTGTTCTTCCGGCTTGTGAAAAATTGTTTGTCCATGAAAACCGATCATATCTATATTAATTTCTGTTTCTTTTATTATTTGATTTACGGATTCAGAATGAAATAAAGTTATTTCTCTTTCTAATTCTTTAATTTCTTTTAAAAATTTTTTTAAGTCTTTTGATTCATTAATTTTATCTCTTAAATCTGTTAGGTTTTTATAAATCCTCTGTGGATATTCGAAATATTTATCTAATATAACCTTATGTTTTGTCTCCCCATCTGATTGAATAATTGAAGCATCAACTCCATCCATTGAAGTACCGCTCATCAATCCTAAGGATATATATTCTTTAGTCATAATTTTTATTTATTTATATCAATTTTAGTATAATAGTAGCTTTAGCACATAAAGTTCTATGAAAAATGCTTTTTTATCTGAAATGAGCTCTAGAGGCTTTCTGAATCAATGTACTGATTTAGATAAACTAAAGGATATAAGTAATAATAAACCTATTAAAGCCTATATAGGTTTTGACTGTACCGCTCAAAGTCTTCATGTCGGCAGTTTAATGCAGATTATGATTTTAAGACTTTTACAAAAATATGGGCATCAACCTATTGTTCTCCTTGGCGGGGGGACCACCTTAATTGGAGATCCGTCTGGTAAAGACTCGACTAGACAAATATTAAAACATAAAGATATAAAAAAAAATATTGCCAGTATTAAAAAAATTTTTGAAAAACTTTTAAATACAAAAAACAAAAAAACAAAACCTATTTTTGTTGATAATTTTAATTGGCTTAAAAAATTAAAATATATTGAATTTTTAAGAGATGTGGGAAAGCATTTCACAATCAATAAAATGCTAACTTTTGATAGCGTTAAGCTTAGATTAGAAAGGGAACAATCTCTGAGTTACATGGAGTTTAACTACATGATTTTGCAAGCATATGATTTCTATCAACTTTTTAAAAAATACGGATGTATTTTACAAATGGGAGGTTCAGATCAGTGGGGCAATATAGTTAATGGCGTTGAATTAATTAGGAGAATTTTGAAAAAGGAGTCATTTGGGCTTACATCTCCTCTAATAACTTTGTCATCGGGTGCTAAAATGGGAAAAACTGAAAAAGGTGCGGTATGGTTAGATAATAAATTATTTTCTCCTTACGATTATTGGCAATTTTGGAGAAATACCGCTGATGAAGATGTTGAAAAATTTTTAAAATATTTTACAGAAATTGATACAGATGATTTAATTAAAAAAATTAGTAATGAGAGAGATATAAATAAATTAAAAATATTGTTAGCGAATGAAGCTACCTCTATTTTACATGGTGCAAAAGCTGCTAAAGAGAGTGCTGAAACTGCGATAGAAACTTTTGTTCAGGGAGGTATGGGGAAAAATATACCAGAAAAAAAAATTTCAAAAAAAATAATTTTGCAAGGAATTAACATTATAGAATTAATTTTTCAAAATGGTTTGGTTGTTTCTAAAAGTGAAGGTAGAAGAATATTAAAAAATAACGGTATAAGAGTTAATGATAAAATTATTTCTGATGATAAAAAAATAATAAATATGGAAGATGTTTTAGACAGTAAGAAAATAAAATTGTCAGTCGGAAAAAAAAATCATCTTAAAATATCCATTATTTAGCTTTTCTTTTTTTTGCCGCCTCAACAGCTCTGGTAATGAATCTTGGAGCTAATGTTTTTACTGGATTTACTGTAGTTTTGAGATTATCAGGTAAACCTTTAATTTTAAAGCTTAACCCAAAAACCCCCTCTCCCATTTTTTTTCCAACTAAAATTTCTCCAACAACTGGAATCTTTGAAACAATTTTATTAAGAGTTTTGGCTGGAACCAATGTGCCTCTTAAACTTATTAATCCACTTTTTTTTTCAATATATCCTTCGATTAAAATTGATATGGATGGGCCAATCATAAAAATTTCATTTATGGTCATTGTGAATGGAGTCGTTTGATATTTTAAAGACAATGTATCAAAACTTATACCCTCTCCTTTTAAAGAGTCCGTTAGACCTTTAAGATCAGCAAGAGTTAATAGCTTTGCTAAAGTTGGAGCATCATTCAATTTAAAATCATTAATAGTTAATTCATTAGACGAGTTGTTTTCATCATATTTTGAAATAAATATTAAATTTCCTCCATCCAAACCACTAAAAAATTTATAGTCAGCGATTAAGGGTGTTGCTATATCTGAGAAAACTTCTAAAATTTTTTTTTCAGATTTATTATCTTTTTTTAACAGTATATCAAGATGTTCATTATTTGAAAAATCACTTTTAGCTGAAATTTTTTCAAGTTTACCCTTGTTGACACTTCCGATAAGTCTGAAATTTTTAATTGGAAATTTTGCTATCTTAAGAATTTTATTAAAGTCAATTTCTATTTCTTTTGATATACTTTTTAAAAAATTATTATTATTTTTTTTGTTATTCAGTTCTTTCAATAATGATTTTGCATCAAAAACTTTTCCTTTAATAACAATCTTATCATTATTTGAAATTTTAAAATCATTATTAACGTTATTATCTATTGATGTTTTTACTTGAATTTCACCAAAATTTATTAAATTATATTTTTTATCTAGATGTAAATCTTTAATTTTAAATTTATTATTAGGGTCCTCGATTAAAAAATCTTTAAGCTTGATAGATTTATTTTTTAATATATGGAAATTAGTTTTTACAGTGGCTATGTCACCCTCTGAAAAAGAATAATTGATTATAGGAATATTAAAGAAATTTTGAATTTGCTTTGTTTGAAAATTTAGAAGAATTTCGTATTTGTTTGTTTTTTTAAAATTAAGTTTTCCATTAAAAAATTCTTTATTTTTGTTATTATCATTAAAATTCCATGAAATATTATTTAATTCAAAATTATTTTTCTTATAATAAAAATTTGAGATTAGATTCTTCAGATTGTAATCTTTTGTGAGCTCTATACTTGTATTTTTAATCGATCCATTGATTATAAAATCTTTTTTTAATTGGAAATTTTTTTCAAATTGTAATTCTAAATTATTAATTAAAAACTCTCCACTTTTGATTTTTTTAAATATCTCTTCATCAAAATTACTTTTTTTAACAATTGGTTTAAATTTGTTTATTTCTAAATAATTAGTACTTATATTTATTCTTTTAATATTTATTTTTCTTTTAAGAATGGACTCTAGGTCTATATCTGCTCTAAGTTCTCTTAAAGGAAATTCAATCTTTGAGTAGTTAATTTCAGGATTAATCAATTTAATAAACAAACTAACTTTTTTAATATCTAATAGTATTGATATTTTTTCGAAGTCTAAAGAAATATTTTCATTTGATTTTAAAATTTCAGATTTAATTAATTTATTAAATCTAGATGTTTCGAAACCAAAAAAACTTAAATATACCACTGATAAAAATACTACAAATATCAAAAATAAAAATGTTGAAAAGAATGCTTTTTTCATTATTTTTCTATTTTAAAAATAGACCCCTCAATAAAGTTGTCTATATTTCCATTTAGAACTGAGTCTGGATTTGTATCTTCAGTTCCATACCTCAAATCTTTTACTAATCTGTAAGGTTGAAGTACGTATGATCTGATTTGATGACCCCAACCAATGTCTGTTTTTGAATTAGCCTCTTTATTACTCTTTTCTTCTCTCTTTTTTAATTCATGTTCATAAAGTCTGGCTTTAAGCATCTTAAAACATGTCTCTTTATTTTTGTGTTGTGACCTTTCGTTTTGGCATTGAACAACGATTTTAGTTGGTAGGTGAGTTATTCGTACAGCACTATCGGTTGTATTTACATGCTGGCCGCCTGCTCCACTTGATCTATAAGTGTCGATCCTTAAATCTTTATCATCAACACTTACATCAATAGAATCGTCAATACTAGGATAAACCCAAATACTTGCAAAACTAGTGTGTCTTCTTGCTCCTGAGTCAAATGGTGAAATTCTTACAAGTCTGTGTACTCCTGATTCCTTTTTCATTAGTCCGTAAAGATTTTCACCACTAATTTTTAATGTTGATGATTTTATGCCAGCTTCCTCACCTTTGTGTTCACTAATCATCTGGTATTTAAAATTCTTTTTATCGAACCATTTAATATACATTCTCCTTAACATTTCAGCCCAATCTTGACTTTCTGTTCCACCGGCACCAGCATGAATTTCCATATAAATATCAAGATGATCGTTCTCCCCGGAGAGAAAACATTTAATTTCATATTTTTTAACTTGTGTTGATATTAATACAATTTTTTTTAAGCAATCATCTAGAGTCTCGGAATCTTTTTCTTCTAATGCTAAATTGTTTAAATCTTGAAGATTTTTTAGATTTTTTTTAGTGTCTGAATAAAAATTTATAATACTTTCAAAAAAGTTTTTTTCTCTAATAATTTTTTTTGATCTTTTTCTATCTTTCCAAAAAGCTTCTTTTGAAATCTCAATATCTAAATCTAAAATCTTTTTTTCAGCATTTTGTAAATCAAAGATACCTCCTTATATTATCTAAGGAGCCGTTTGATATCTCAAATTTTTTTTCGAAATCATTCATTAATAAAATCCTTTGAATTTTAATGATTTACCATGATTCTGTCCAAAGTTTAAATTTTTAAATTTGATATTTTCAGAACCTTTTTCCTTAAAACTTTCAATAATTGACTTTGTATCCACAAAATTTGATATTTGCCCTGTATCATAATTAACTGGATAAAAGTAAATATTCGAGGGGGCTTTGAAAGGTTTAAAGTCTTCTTTATACAATGCTGTTTCTACAAATTTTTTAAAAACTGGTAAGGCTACTTTTGAACCAGTTTCATATTTGCCCAATGATCTTGGCTCGTCGTAACCAATGTAAACGCCGATAACTAAGTTAGATGTAAAACCTATGAACCAGGCATCAAAATTATCATTAGTTGTTCCAGTTTTCCCAGCAAGTGGTACTTTTAAACTTTTTAATTTTTTTCCTGTTCCTCTTTGAACAGCTCCTTCCAACATTGATGTTATTTGGTAGGCTGTTTCTCCACTAATTATTTGAGGTCTATTATCTAATATTTTAATTAAAGATTCTTTTTTTTCTAAGAAAATCTCACAACCACTACACTCCCTGCTTTCTGAGTTATAAATTGTTTTTCCCCTTCTATCTTGTATTCTTTTTATCATCTTTGATTGAACTTTTTTCCCACCATTTACAAAAGTGCAGTATGCATTAGTTAATTTCAAAAGAGTGGTTTCGTTTGATCCTAATGATACAGATAATAGTTCTGGGGTTGTTTCATATACTCCAAGATTTTTTGATATAGCTGAAATTTTATCAAAACCTAGATTTTGTGCAATTCTAACTGTCATGAGGTTTCTTGATTTTTCAATACCTTTTCTTAAAGTTGACGGTCCATAGAATTTTTTACCATAATTCTCTGGTTTCCAATCTTTCAAACCAGCGCCTTGTTCACTAACAAATGGAGCGTCGAGTATTAAAGTGTTTGGCAAGTAACCATTTTCTAATGCGGAAGCATAAACTATTGGTTTAAATGCTGAGCCAGGTTGCCTTTTTGCTTGGGTAACTCTATTAAATTCACTCGATTTATAGCTGTAACCACCAACAAGTGCTTTGATTTCTCCATTGTGAGGATTCATGACTACGATGCCGCCATTAACCCTAGGAAGTTGTTTTAAATTCCAATTTCCTTTTTTGTTTTTCTTTAAAAAAATTAAATCACCTTTTTCAACTAAATCGTTGAAATTTTTTCTTTTCGTCCACTTAAGATTTTCAAATAAAATTTTAATATTCTTTTCATTACTTATAAGTTTTGCTTCACAAATATAATCAGTCACACTTAAAATTTGAGCAACCTCCCAGCCTAAAGTTTTATCTAGATTTGTGTTTTTTAAAATTTTATCCCAATTTTTATCAATATAAATATTTGCAATTGGGCCTCTCCAACCTTTTCTTTTATCATACTCCTCTATTCCGTATCTTAGAGAGTTAAGAGCCGATATTTGATAATCAGGGTTAAGAGGAGTGCTTATCGATAATCCTTGTGAATAAAGTTTTTCAAAACCGTAATCTGTTTTTACAATTCTTCTAACTTCTTCTGTATATGATTTTGCTTCCTCCAATAAAAAAACTTTTCTATTTTTCAAATTAATATTTGTTTTAATTAATTTTTTATATTCAGAGTTGTTAATATATCCATTATCTTTTAAATTTTTTAATACTAGGTTTCTCCTTTTTTTGGCCAATTCTGGAGATTTGAAAGGGTTATATTTGCTTGGTGCTTTTGGTAGTGCTGCAAGTAATGATGCTTCTTCATAATTTAGCTCTTTAACTGACTTGTCAAAATATTCTAAACTCGCTGATGCTACGCCATAAGTTCCTTGCCCGAGATAAATCTCATTTAAATATAATTCTAAAATTCTTTTTTTTGTAAAAGCTTTTTCAATTCTAAAAGCAAGAATAGCTTCTTTTATTTTTCTTTTTAGAGATATCTCGTTTGTAAGTAAAAAGTTTTTAGCTACTTGCTGGGTAATTGTTGAAGCGCCCTCTAATCTTTTATCTGATAGTATATTTTTAAAGTTTTTAATAATAGCTCTTGTAACACCTTTGGCGTCAACTCCAGGATGTTCGAAAAAATTCTTATCTTCAGCCGATAGAAATGAATCGATAACTTTTTTCGGCATTGCTTCAAAAGGAATAAATAATCTTTTTTCTAGTGAAAATTCAGCTATTAATTTACCATTTTCTGTATAAACCCTACTAAGTACAGACGGTTCATAATTAGTTAATTTTTTATAATCTGGCAGTCCAGCTGAAAAATACCAGAATGCCGAGAAAATCAGAAACAAGCCAGATAGAATAATGGCTACTGATATTTTGATTAAATAATTAAAAGTCTTTGATATTTTCATGTTGCTTATTAAGATAATTGCTTAATTTTGGCTATCTTAAGGCATTTTGCGATTTATGAACTTACAATTCAAACAAAAAAGAGCTATAATAATATAATGTTAAATTATTCACAAAAAACTTTTAAAAAATTAATAGCTATTAACGGAATTCATTTACTATGGAAAAAAATTTATATATCGATGCTGCGCATCCAGAAGAAACTAGAGTTGTACTCAAATCTAAATATTATATTGAAGAATACGAGTCAGAAAATAAGAACAATTTAAATCTTAAAAATAATATTTATTTAGGAATAGTTAGCAGGGTCGAACCATCTTTACAGGCGGCTTTTATCAACTATGGAAGAGAAAGGCATGGTTTCCTAGCCTTTAATGATATTCAATCGGATTATTATCAAATTCCAACTGGAGATAAGGATGAATTAAAAAAAGCAGAGGAAAAAATAAGAGAAGATTTAAAAGAAAACGAAGAAATAGAAATTAGTGAAAAAAATAATGATGATGGTTCTGAAAAACAAAAAAATAACGAAGCAGATTCTTCAGAAATAAAAGAGTCAAATGAAAACAAATCTGAAAAATTTAGAGAAAGTCTAAAAAACAGATACGGAATTAGAAAATATAAAATTCAAGAAGTAATTAAACCTGGCCAGGTAATACTTATTCAGGTCATCAAAGAGGAAAGAGGCCAAAAAGGAGCGGCCCTTACAACTTTTATATCTATAGCTGGCAAGTATGTTGTTTTAATGCCAAATACAGCTAAAGGCGGAGGCATATCTAGAAAAATTTTTCACTATGAAGATAGAAAAAAAATCAGAACAATACTAAACGAAATGGATATTCCCAAAAATATGGGATTAATAGTAAGAACTGCTGGGTCTAGAAAAACTAAAAATGAAATTAACAATGATCTTCAAGGAACTATTAAAATTTGGGAAGAGATAAGAAATAAAACCGTAATTTCAACCGCTCCAGTACTTATACATGAGGAGGGAGACATTATTAAAAGAGCGCTACGTGACATGTATGACAATGATACAAAATATATTTACATTGAAGGCAATGATGGTTACCAGAAAGCTAAAAATTTCATGAAACAATTAATGCCTAGAAATGCTAAATTTATAAAAAAATATAGAGGCAAAATACCTCTATTTCATAGCGAACAAATAGAGCAAAATTTAAATAAAATTTATGAACCAGTTGTAAAATTAAAATCCGGTGGTTATCTGGTAATAAACCCAACTGAAGCTTTGGTAGCTATAGACATAAATTCAGGACAATCTACTAAACAACTAAACATAGAAAAAACTGCTTTGAATACTAATATTGAGGCGGCTGAAGAAATTGCTAGACAAGTCAAACTCAGAGATCTCTCTGGACTAATTGTTATTGATTTTATTGATATGATGAACTTTCATAATAAAAAAGTAGTTGAGAGAAAATTAAGGGAAAAGTTGAAATCAGACAGAGCGAGAATTCAAATCGGAAGAATAAGTAATTTTGGTCTTTTAGAGATGACAAGACAAAGACTAAGGGAAAGTTCTATTAAGTGGGAAGTTAATTTATCTTTAGAATCATTTGCTCAAAAAATGATTAAAAAAATTGAAATGCTTGCCTTTTCCAATAAGACTAAAATTATCGAAGCTAGTGTTCATGAAAAAGTAAAAAATTATTTAGAAAATTATTTTGAAAATGAGATTGAGTTTTTTCAAAAAAAATACAAATTTAAAATAGTTATCTATAGTGAAAAAAATTTTATGATACCAGAATACAAAATTGTACTGCTTAACAAAAATAAAAAAATGTTGAGTAAAGTTGAAAATTTAATTGAAATTAATGGAAAAAAGAAAAATTTAAAAAATAAAAATAATGTTGTAAATATAAAAGATAAAAAGACTTCGGTAAAAAGCACGACACTCGGTAAAATATTGTGGACAAAGAGAAAACGTAAAAAATTAAATTAACCCATCTTCTGGGCTGCTAGAGCTTGCATAATTTTGAAAATTCATTCTACCAGCCAAATAAGATTTTCTCCCAGCTATAACAGCATCTTTCATTGAAGAGGCCATTAAAATTGGTTTTTTTGCTTTTGCAATTGCTGTATTAACTAAAACTCCATCGCATCCAAGTTCCATAGCTACAGCTGCATCAGATGCGGTGCCTATACCTGCATCAACTATTACTGGTACTTTAATATTTTTTATAATTAATGAGATGTTTAGTTTGTTTCTAATACCTCTGCCTGAGCCTATTGGTGAGGCTAAAGGCATGATAGCAGTGGCTCCAAGATCTTGAAGTTTTTTTGCAAGTATTGGGTCATCAGAACAATAAACCATTACTTTAAAACCTTCTTTGACCAAAACTTCTGTTGACTTTAATGTTTCAACCATATTTGGGTACAACGTTTTTTTATCGCCAAGAACCTCTAGCTTTACAAGTTTCCAACCGCCCATTTCTCTTGCTAATCTTAAAGTTCTTAACGCATCCTTAGAATTAAAACATCCTGCTGTATTTGGTAAATAAATAATTTTCTTGGGATCTAAATAATCCATTAAAACTGGTTTTCTTTTGTCTAAAATATTTACTCTTCTTACAGCAACTGTTACCATGCTAGCTCCAGAAGCTTTTACTGCATCAGCAGTCTGTTTAAAATTTTTGTACTTACCGGTTCCAACTATCAGTCGAGATTTTAGAGAGTGTCTTCCAATTTTTAAATTATCATTCCTCATTATCCTCCACCAATAAATTGTACAATTTCAATTTTATCTTTATCTCGAAGCTTTTTTTTGCCATAATAACTTTTCGGTAAAATTTCACCATTAAGCTCAACAGCAATCTTTTTCATATCTAAATTATATTTCCTCAAAAGGCCTGTTATATTTAGGTCTTTATAAATTTTAATTTTTTTTCCATTTAATTGTATTTTTGCCATAATTGAGATATTTTAAATTTTTATTATATCAAAATGAGTCGAAAAATCCTTGTTATTAATGGTCCAAATTTAAATCTTCTAGGAACTAGAGAGAAAGACAAATATGGAAATATATCATTAGATGAAATTAAGAAAAAATGCGAAATACACTGTAAAAAAATAGGTTTAGAAGTGGAATTTAAACAATCTAATGTTGAGGGTGAGATAGTTAATTTTATTCAAGAAACAAGAAGTAATAATCAAGGTATAATTATAAATGCAGGTGGATACACACATACCTCAGTAGCTATTCTGGACGCACTGCTCGCGGTAAAAAAACCTACTATAGAGTTGCACATAACTAATATTTACAAAAGGGAAGATTTCAGGCATAAATCTTTGATTAGCAAAGCAGCAGATGGAATAATTTGTGGTTTAGGTGTTGAAGGTTATATTATGGCACTTAATGGAATTAAAAAAATTATAGATAATGAAAATTGATAAAAAATTAATTAAAGAACTAAAAGAATACTTAGATGAATTTGACCTTACGGAGATCGAATATCAAGATGGAAATAAAAAAATTAAGGTTGGAAAAAACATAACATCTGGTAGTACGATTACCGCCCATAAAGCTGGCTTAACAAAATCAAAAGAGGAAGAAAGTGGAACCAAAATTATTTCTCCAATAATAGGTACAGCATATCTAGCTCCTGAACCTGGTGGAAAAAAATTTATCGAGGTCGGTCAAAAAATTAAAAAAGGACAAACGGTTATGATTGTTGAGGCTATGAAAACAATGAATCATGTTCCTTCGACTTCGGACGGTGAGGTAAAAAAAATCTTAGTACAAGATGGTCAAGCAGTTGAATTTGGCCAAGTATTAGTTCTTCTGAAATAATCAATGTTTAAAAAAGTTTTAATCGCAAATAGAGGTGAGATAGCGGTTAGAATTATAAGAGCTTGTAAGGAGTGGGGTATAGGAACAGTTGCTGTTCATTCTGATGTTGACTCTGAGTCAATGCATGTTCGTTTAGCTGACGAGAGTGTTTGTATAGGTTCTCATGAACCAAGAAATAGTTATCTAAATATGGCGGCAATTATGTCAGCAGTCGACGTAACTGGTGCTGAAGCAATTCATCCTGGTTATGGTTTTTTATCCGAAAATTATAAATTTGCAGATATAGTTCAAAAACATGGAATAAGATTTATTGGACCGAGTTCGGAAATTATTAAAAAAATGGGAGACAAAATAGAAGCAAAGAAAGTAGCAAAACAAAATGGTTTACCAGTTATTGAGGGTTCAGAAGGAGGTGTAAAAAATTTTGAAGAGGCAAAAAAGATTTGTAATTCAATTGGTTATCCTGTTTTAATCAAAGCCTCTGGTGGTGGAGGTGGCAAAGGAATGAAAGTTGTTGAAGAAGAAAATAAGCTAGAAGAATTATTTTCTTTGGCGCGTTTAGAGGCAAAAAAATACTTTGGAAATGATGAAGTTTATATTGAAAAATATTTTAAAAATCCAAGACATATTGAAGTACAGGTTTTATCTGGAAAAAATAGAACTGTGCATTTAAATGAAAGGGATTGTAGTGTACAGAGGAAACATCAAAAATTAATAGAGGAGACTCCTAGCCCTGTACTTACGGACCAAACCAGAACAGACTTATTGAATAAAACAGTAAAAATGGTCGAGGCAATTGGATATGAAGGCGCGGGCACAGTTGAATATATATATGAAAACGGAAAATTTTATTTTTTAGAGATGAATACAAGGGTGCAGGTTGAGCATCCCGTAACTGAGGTTCAAACAGGTATAGATATAGTTAAAGAGCAAATTTGGATTGCTAATTCAGGTAATACGGCTTTAAAACAAAGCGACATAAGTGCAAGAGGACACACTATTGAATGCAGAATTAATGCTGAGGATCCATCAAAAAATTTTCAACCAAGTCCAGGAATAATTTCGGTTTGCCACCAACCATCCGGTTTTAGAACAAGGGTAGATGGATCAATATTTCAGGGATGTAAAATTACTCCGTATTACGATAGTTTAATATGTAAACTAATATGCAAAGGTAGAAATAGGACAGAAGCTATACAAAGGACAATGAGATCATTGAATGAGTTTGTAATAGATGGAATTGTAACCACTATTGATCTACATAAAAAAATACTATCTCATGAGAAATTTATAACATCTGAGTTTGATACTAATTGGCTTGGAAAAGAAAAATTTTACTAAAATAATTATTTAAATTGATAAGTAATTATTAAAATGATATTAAAACTTAACTATGGGATACCCAAAAAAACATAGAGGAAGACGTAAAATTGGCTCAAAAAAAAGACGAGCTAGAAAAAGAAATAAGAAAAGATAGTCTAACTCAAAATGGAACTAAGAACTCAAATTAAAAAGTTGAGTTTATGGATATTTATTATTCCATTCATTGCCGTCAATTTGTGTTTATTTATATCCGTAAATTATCAAATATTTGACAATACATTTTTAAGTGTTGATCAGATCGGAAGATCAGGTTCTACATTTCCTTATTTTGATGGAGGAGTTTCAATAAGCAGAACAGCGAGAACCTATCCTACTTTTTTAATTTTTAAACCAGGAATGATTTTTACATCAATCCTGCTTATAATTTATTGGACTAAAACAAATAAAATAATTAATTTTTATCAAGGCCTAGAAAATAAAAATAATCTTTTCAAAATACTGGGTATAATATCTGCGATCTTTCTTGTCATACACTCTTTACTACTTGGGGTAAAATTCGATAATGATATATATAAATTTTTTCGAAGATTTGTATTATTAAGTTTTATTATTTTTGAAATAGTAGCGCAATCATTATTGGTATATAGATTTTTTAAATTAAAATCATTTATGATTAAGCAAATAAATAACTATGTTCTTACACTTAAGATTATTTTAGTTTCTATTTTAGTTATAGTAGCTTTAGTTAGTTTGCCTATAGTTGTAACAAGTGGAAATACCCACTTCAAACATGCTTTGGAATGGAATTATTTTTTTGGAGTAATACTTTTTTATTTTCTAACTTATTTGTTTTGGAAAAGAAATTAAAACCCTTGTCTACACACCTTGCGGTGCGCAGACTTAAGTTTTGGCCCGTCGTTTTAGTACTACCGCCAAGCCTCCCGTTCTACAATTTTAGTACTACTTTGTAGAACTTTCTGCCCGTTAAGCTTAAACCTCTCGGTCTTTCCTTAACTGGCCAGTTAAGAGTTGCCTCTTAATTCATTTATTAATTTAATTGATTTAGAGAAAACCACCATCACTTTTTAGTTGATTTTTTATTGGTCTGTTAGTTGTGTGGATAAATTTTTGTTAAAAACTTTGTCTATCCAGCCGCCGCCAAGAAGTCTATCACCGAAATTATCTTTAGAATAAAATACACATGCTTGTCCGGGCGATATTCCTTTTTCATTTTGTAAAATTTCTACGTTTGCATTATTTTCTTTTATGGTTGCTTTTGCTTTAAGTAATTTTCCTGTTGATCTCACTTTAATAAAAATATCATCCCTAAAAATTTTTTTATCTGATAAAAGATTAATGTCTCTTAAAAATAGTTTTTTTATATTTAAAAAATCTTGTGGGCCAACAATTATAGAATTATTCTTAGCTATTATATCTATTACATAAAGAGGTTCTTTGTTTGAGATTTTAATTCCTTTTCTTTGACCAATTGTATAATTTATTATTCCATCATGTGTGCCTAGTTTTTTACCCTCTACATTTAAAATATCCCCTTTTTTAAATGATTGTGGTCTATATTTCTGAATAACAGACGCATAGTTGCCGTTAGGAACAAAACAAATATCTTGGCTATCTGGCTTTTTAGCAACGTTTAGTTTTAGTTTGCTTGCAATTTCTCTAGTTTCAGATTTATTTATTGCACCCAATGGAAATCTTAAATAATTAAGTTGTTCTTGAGTTGTGCTAAATAGAAAGTAACTCTGATCTCGACTCGAATCTTTAGCTCGATACATTTTTCCTTTTCCATTTTTTTCATCCCTTATAACATAGTGACCTGTCACGAGGGCGTCTGCGTTAAGTTCTTTTGAAAATTTAAAAAGATCTCTAAACTTCACTGTTTGATTACATTGAACACATGGTATTGGTGTCTCGCCGGCTACATAACTGTCTATAAAAGAGTCAATAACTTCATTTTTAAATTTTTTTTGGTAGTATAAAATTTTATGATTTATATTTAAACTTTCAGATACTCTTTTTGCATCAATGATATCTTTTCCAGCGCAGCACTGTCTTCCATTATCGGATAGTTTAGCATCGTCATATAACTTTAGAGTAATTCCTGTCACATCGTATCCTTGTTCTTTCATAAGACCAGCAACTACTGATGAATCTACGCCTCCAGACATAGCTACAACAATTTTAGTATTTTTTGGCGACTTTTTTATACCTAGAGAGTTAATCATAAACTGTTATATATTATAAAAAGATAAAATTTTCCATTATGCAATATGATATAGAACCAGGTAATTTTGTAGTAAATCCTTCTCAAAAAGGCTGGGGAATTGGGCAAGTGCAGTCTATAATTAAAAATAAAGCTACTGTTAATTTTCAAAATGCCGGAAAAAAAGTCATTAATTTAGAAAATGTTAGCTTAGAAAAAATTAAAAATGAACAATAACGACTTAAAAAAGATAGCTGAAGAACTTATAGAAACTACAAATACTGCTGGTAGAATCTCGATTGATCTTTACCGTAAAGGTTTAAAAAAAATTATAAAACCAGACAACTCTCCTGTAACAAATGGTGATTTAGAAGTTAATAAATTGCTAACAGAAAAAATTAAAATTTTAACACCTAATATACCCATAATTTCTGAAGAAACAGTAAATTTAAAGAAAGAAAATAAATTAAGTACTTTTTGGTTAATAGACCCGATTGACGGAACTAGAGAGTATATAGCTGGTAAAGATGAGTATACTATTAATGCGTCATTAGTTTTAAATAATATCCCAATAATTGGTTTACTTGGAGCGCCAAAGAAAAACAGATTATTTTACGCTTATGGAAAAAATAATTCATATATGATTGAAGGAAAAAAAATAATTCACCTTGATTGTAAGAAAAAAAGTGAAAAAGGAAAAGTATTAGCTGTCAGTGGAAGTTCTAAACCTGGAAATCTCATCCTTGACGTTTTTAAAAAATATAAAGTAAATTCTTTTACACCAATGCATAGTTCCTATAAATTTTGTGTGATAGCTACAGGCGAATTTGATTTTTACGCTGCAAAAGAGAGAGCTTATGAATGGGATTATGCGGCGGGACATGCTGTAGCTGAAGGAGCTGGAGCTATAATTACTACTTTGGAAAATAAAGAATTTAAATATGGTAAAAGTGATTATAAAAATTTAAGTTTAATAATTAGACGTAATAAAATTTTAGATGCTTAAAACTATATTAATAATAATTATTTCTGTAACAATTTTTGGGATTATTCTATTTGTTTTTGTTAGAAATTTCATGAAAAAGAAAATTGAATATTACTTAAAGCTTAATGAGAAAAAAAAAATTAAATAATTTTTATTAACTTATTAAATTCTTCTTGTTCCATAGACAAAATTTTCTTGGAAATATCATAATTAAAACCTGATCTTGCTAAAATTCCCATATCTTTTTTATAAAATAAATCTCTATTAGCTTGTGGTCTCATTGGTCCGATTCTTCTTTTCTTACAAATTTTCATAGCAGAAATAAAGTCAGGATCTGATTTATCGTTTTTAATTTTTTCTAAACTAACTTTTATTTTTTCTCTTTCTATTCCTTTGCTCATTAATGAGTGACTTATTTTATTAAGAGAATAACCTCTTTTAAAAAGCATTCTTGCCCTAGAGTCAGAGTATAGACTATCATTTAGAAAATGACTTTTTTCAAGATTGGCTACGATATTTTCTATGATTTCCGTTATCTCTTTTTTTTGTTTTGACCCCTGAAATTTGGTCAAATATTTTTTTAGCAAATAAGTTTTTATTTGTTGTTTTGATGGATTATATTTTTCTATATATGCGTAGGCTAAATCTCTTAAATTGATAGTTAAATCGTCAAATTCTTTTTTGTTTGATATTGGATCCATTGTTTATTATACAATTTTTATGATTGACAATCTGCTAACATTTTTAACATATGAGAAAATTTACCATATAGCTAATTTTGGTGTATTGCCTTGTTGGCTATTACTTATTTTTATTCCTAACCATGTAATTACAAAATTTTTTGTTAAATCTGTAATAATTCCATTGTTATTATCCACAGCTTACATTTTAGTAGCTTATCAAATTTATATTAGTGAAAACATTTTTGAAGTTTTTAATCTTTATATTGGCTTAGATGAACTATACGCGCTGTTTTCAAATGAAGCTTTTCTTTTAATATTCTGGCTTCATTTTTTATCAATAAGTCTATTTGTTGGAAATTGGATAGCGAGTGACTCTAGAATATTTTTAATTTCCAAGTTTTTGGTAGTAATATCATTGCTACTTACCTATTTTACTGGGCCAATAGGTTTGGTATTTTATTGGATAATAAGAATTTTTTATTCAAAAAAAATTAATTATTATGACTAAATCTATTGAGTTTTACTTCGACTTTAGTAGTCCATATTCATACATTGGATATAAAGAAATTAAACAGTTAGAAAAAAAAAATACTTTTAAAATTAAGTTTATGCCTATTTTTTTAGGTGGATTACATAATTCAGCAGGTGTAACAGCTGCTGCATTTATACCAATGAAATCAAAATATATGATCGATGATACAAAGTTAATTTCTGAAAAAAAGAATATTAAATTTATTTTTAATTCATATTTTCCAATTAAAACTGTAAATTTTATGAGAGGCGTTCTTGTTGCCGAAAAAGATAATTTTCAAAAAATTTATGTTGAAAAAATTTTTAATGCCATTTGGAGAGATGGTCTTAATATGAATGATCCGGTTGTGATAAATAAAGTTCACAAAAATATGGATTTAAATCCTGAAATATTTATGACTAAAGCAACTGATCAAAAAATTAAAGATAAACTTAAAAAACTTACTTCAGATGCTTTGAAAAAAGGAATCTTTGGAGCCCCAACATTTTTAGTAAATAAAAAAATTTTTTGGGGGCAAGATAGACTAGTGTATGCAATCGATGAAATAAGAAAATAATTTATTTTTTTATAAATAAAATGAGAGAAATTAAACCAAATAAAAAGAGTTTTTTTACAAAAATTTTCATTAAATTATGTAGGGTATTTGGTTTTGAAATTATTGATCAAGCTAATTTTAATCTACCTGCCACTAATAAAAATCTAAACCAAAGTATAAGTATTCCTGGTGAAAGATCTATGGTTCTGCCTCTCGGAAAAGTAAGTATAACGAGAAGAGTGAAATCCCTAGACATTATCTTAAGAACTTGCATGTCCGTTAATATGCTTACTCAATCTAAAAAAAGAATTTTTGAAATGGATAAAGAGGAATACACAAAAAGAACTCTAATCTCTTTAATTAAAAGTGTAAATTATGCAAAAAATGTATTTAAAAATACAAGATTTAAGATTTTTATAATTGATCATAATTCTAATGAGAGTCAGATGAGCAAAATAGAAAATATTTTAAAAAAATCAAATATTGATCATGAAATTACAAACCTTCAGCTAGAAAGGTTTTCTAAACAAATAAGAAAATTAAATGAAGAAAATAAAGTGGTAACGCAAAACCAAAAATCTAATATGTCGAATATTCACCAATCTCTTGTGTTTTCAAAAGAAAGAAGTGAGGATTTAATCTATTTTGTAGAAGATGACTATATTCATGAAAAAAACAGTATTTCGGAAATGCTTTTTACATTTGAAAGGATAGCGTCATTGATAAATCAGGATTGTATAGTTTGTCCTACAGATTATCCATATTTATATGCCCAGACTGATGAAACTAAAATTTTCTTAGGTGAAAATAGTCATTGGAGACAGATCGATCAAACGTTGTGTACATTTTTAACAAGCAAAAAAATAATAGAAAAACATTGGGAAAAATTTATTAGCATGTGTAAATTTGAACACTATCCTTTTGAGAAACCACTTCATAATATCTATAAAAAAGAATTATGCATCTCCCCAATACCATCGCTGGCTGTACACTTTACAAATATAAATTCCATTTATGGTTTGTCACCAAATGTGGATTGGAAAAGGTTGTGGGATGAAAATGAAAATTAAATTAAATAAAAATGCTCCAAATTTTAAACTTAAATCAACAAATTCTAATAACTTTGAATTATCAAAACTGAAAGGTGGTCTTGTGATTTACTTCTACCCTAGAGATAATACCCCTGGATGTACTCTGGAAACTATAGATTTTTCAAAACTTTATAAAAAGTTCAAAAGTTTAAAATATGAAGTTGTTGGTATTTCCAAGGATAGTATCGAAAGTCACCTGGGTTTTAAAAAAAGATTTAAAGTCCCTTTCCATCTTTTGTCTGATGAAAAAATACTGGTTCAAAAAAAATATGGAGTTTGGGGAATGAAGTCTTTCTTGGGCAAAAAATTTATGGGAACTATAAGATCTACATTTGTGTTAAACAAAGGTAAAATTTTAAAAGTATGGTCAAATGTAAGGGTTAAAGGTCATGCTCAAGAAGTTTTAGATTTTCTAAAATCGCAAAAATAAAAAGGCCCGATTTCTCGGGCCTTGATATTACCAAACTTAAGGGAAGGTAACTTTTAATTTTTTAATTAGTCTCTTATTCCGTAAGCA
>MDTG01357237.1_pt1 | contig 21011 bp, 21 predicted proteins | sample 811421 | NCBI WGS metagenome assembly MDTG01 (sample SAMN05326645, study PRJNA326480) | marine metagenome | isolation source: seawater | place: Pacific Ocean: South East | collected 2011
ATGGACAGCAGCCTCAATTGTTTCTGGTGCGGTAATCGAAAGAATAACAACTTTTGCATTCGGTATCTTAGCAATTGCTATAGGCTCAGTATTCTGGACTATAGATGCAGCATGGGGATGGCACTTTGACGGCTGGATGCTTAAACTACTTGGATACCATGATGCTTACGCCTCGGGCGTAATTCATGCTATAGCAGGGGGATTTGCTTTAGGTATATTGGCTGTTTTAGGACCAAGAATAGGTAAATTTTCATCAAGTGGTGAACCAAGAAACATAGGACCTAGAAATCCTTGGTTAGTGGTAATTGGATTATTTCTAATTTACACAGGATTTTGGGGATTCTATGCAGCTTGTAATATACCAATTTTTGATCTTGGACCTGAGTACGGTATGGAAGGTATAACCTACTTTACTGCAACAAATATATATGTAACTCCAACAACATTAAGTGGAATTACTTTTAATTTCTTGATGTCGTTATCTGGAGGATTGTTAGCTGGATATGCGATCTCTAAAGGAGATCCTTTCTGGACATATTCTTCAGGACTGGCAGGAATAATATGTGCGTCTGCAGGAAATGATTTATATCATCCAATTCAATCAATGATCATAGCAATGATCGGTGTAGTTATAGCTTACAAAATGCATTACTGGGTTGAACGTAAGTTCAAAATAGATGATGCGGTTGGAGCAGTAGCTGTACATGGATATGCTGGTTTCGCAGGTTTAGTTATCTGCGGATTTGTTCTTAATGGATACCCTTCTTCGGGATATAGTGTAGGTGCAATGTGGGATGGAACTACATACGCTGCAATAAATCCTCTAGGTATGTTCATTGGAGCATTGATAATGTTCTTTTTATTAGGAATGTTACCAGGCTGGATTATAGCTAAAATACTTCATGGAATGGGTAAACTTAGAATTCCAAGAGAAGTTGAATTAGCTGGTCTAGATTATGAAATAATGGAGGCGGCAAAAGATGACGAAAAATCTGTCGCTTCAGCCAGTAGATAAAGGAGGACAAATATATGGCAACAGTAAATAACTGGATAGATCATTTAAGCGCCTCTGAAGTACAAGGTGCAATATATCCAGGAGTTGGGTCTGAAGGAATATTGGTTATAATAGCCTTTATTATTTGGATAGGATGGCATGTAATAACTGCAAAACAAGAGAGTGAAAAACTTGAGAAACTTGCAAGAAAAAGACATGGTCCAAACGACTGGAAAAGCAATGTTACTGATGGGTAACTAATAATAAATATTGAAGGGCGCATAAAATTATATGCGCCCTCTTTTTTTAGCAATGGAAAACCCAGACTCTGAAAAAAATATTAATAAAACACCAAGTAAAATGGCTAGACTGGCATGGCCAAAGGCCAAATATGGTGTTATCCTGGCTATTATTATTATAATATTTGTTAACTTATTTTATTATAAAGATTTCTTTTTATCTTTAATTGATTAAAAAAAATATGCTAAGATAATTTATGTCAAAAAACTTAGCTATAATCGCAAAATCAAAAAAAATTAAATATTTTTTAATTAGTTTTGTAGATTTATTTGGAGTTTTGAGATCAAAATTAGTTCCAAGCCAAGCAATTGGAGAAATGCAAAAAAATGGTGCTGGTTTTGCTGGTTTTGCTACTTGGTTGGATATGACACCTGCAGATACTGATATGTTTGCAATTCCTGATCCCGATAGTTTAATTCAATTGCCCTGGAATAAAGAAATTGGTTGGCTAGCATCAGATCTTGTAATGGATGGAAAACCAGTTAAAGCTTCTCCAAGAGTAATTCTTAAGGACCAAATTTCAAAACTTTCAAAAATGAATCTTTTAATGAAATCAGGTGTAGAGTGTGAATATTTTTTAATAACTCCTGATGGAACAAGTATTGCTGACCCGAGAGATATACAATCAAAACCTTGCTACGATCAATCAGCTTTAATGCGAAGATATGACTTAATTAAAGAAATTTGCGACAGTATGATCGAATTAGGTTGGAATCCTTATCAAAATGATCATGAAGATGCAAATGGACAATTTGAAATGAATTGGGATTACTCTGATTGCTTAATCACTGCTGACCGACATACATTTTTTAAGTTTATGGTCAAAACTCTAGCTGAAAAACATGGTTTAAGAGCAACTTTTATGCCTAAACCTTTTGAAAATTTAACTGGAAATGGATGTCATGCTCATATCTCATTATGGGATGGAAAAAACAATAAATTTTTAGATAGCGGTGATAAATACGGACTTAGCAAATTAGCTTACAACTTTTTAGGTGGAATTTTGAAAAATGCTGAATCATTGTCAGCCTTTTTTAATCCAACTATCAACAGTTATAGAAGAATTAATGCACCGCCAACTAAATCTGGTGCTTCTTGGTCACCTTCAAGTATATCTTATTCTGGAAATAACAGAACTCACATGATTAGAATTCCAGATCCTGGTAGATTTGAATTAAGACTGATGGATGGATCTGTAAATCCTTATTTATTACAAGCAGGAGTAATAGCCTCAGGTTTATATGGTTTAAATAATAAATCTGACCCAGGAGAAGCTTTAACTTGCAATATGTATACCGACTATAATAATTATCCAAATTTGTCAAAGTTGCCTGATGATTTAGAAGAGTCTTTAGAAAAATTAGAAGAGAATAAAGATATGAAAGAATCTTTTGGAAATGATGTAATCAAAAGTTATTTAAAATTAAAAAAACAAGAAATAAAGAATTTTTATCAAGACGAAGTATTTGACAAAGATAAACAAGTTACTAAGTGGGAAAAAGATAATACTTTAGACTGTTAATTAAATGTCATTAGATATTGAAACTTCACAATGGAATAACTCTGAATTCTTAAAAAATAAAAATAATAAATTTAATAAAAAAGAAGTTTTAGATATATTGCCCGAAAGTTATATGGATGAAGCTCATGAAGTTATTTCTAAGTGGGCAAATTATTCGCCTACACCTTTAATATCTTTAAATAAACTATCAAAAAAAATAAAGGTCAAAAATATATTTTATAAAGATGAGTCTAAAAGATTTCATTTAAAATCATTTAAAGCTCTAGGTGGTGCTTATGCAGTTGAAAAAATAACAAAAGGAAATAAAGAAGTTATTATCTCTACAGCAACTGCTGGTAATCATGGAAGATCGGTAGCTTGGGGTTCAAAAAAATTAGGACTAAAATGTAATATTTTTATAAGTGAAAATGTAAGTGAGAATAGAGCTGAAGTAATGAGAAGTTTTGAGGCTAATGTTATTAGAGTAAAAGGCAATTATGAAAATTCTTTAAATGAATGCATAGAACAATCTCATAAAAACAATTGGCAGATTGTTCAGGATGTCGCGTGGCAAGATTATAAATTGGTACCTAAATTAACTATGGCAGGATACTCAGTTATGATGAAAGAAATTTCAAAGCAATTAAACACTAATAAAATATCCCACGTAATATTACAAGCTGGAGTTGGAGGTATGGCAGCAGCAATGATAGCTGGAATTGCAAGATATTTAGATCATATTCCAAAAATTATTACCGTGGAACCTGATAGTGCAGCGTGTGTTTTAGAAAGTATTAAAAAAGGAAAAATTGAAAAAATTTCTATTGATAAAGAAAGTTTGATGGGTGGAATGTCATGTGGTGAAGTATCTCTGGTTCCTTGGGAAATATTGAAAAATTCTGTTAGTCATTGTGTATCTATTTCTGATGATAATATTTCAAATACAGTTAAACAACTTGCTAACTCAGGATTTGCAGATAAAAAAATTGTAGGAGGCGAATGCTCAACACCTGGAATAATAAGTTTGATTGGTATGTGCAATAATTCTGAAGTTAAAAAAGAATTAGATTTAAATATAAATTCAAATGTTCTTTTATTTGGTTGTGAAGGTGATGCAGACGAAAAACTTTATCAAAAACTTTTAAATTCTTAATATTATGCCGAAAATACTATTTATTTTTCTGTTTTTTTTTTCTCTTATTGCTGAAGTGAATGGCGCAGGATCTTCCACAAGCGAGAGTACATCAAATTTGTATGATAAAGGAGCCAATTTAATAAAAACTGCAAAAAAACTAGAAAAAAAAGGAAAAATTGAGAAAGCAAAAAAAAGATATGAAAGAGCTCTTAAACACTTAAAAAAATCAAATGAAAAATATCCAAATGTGCCTGATACTTTAAACTACTTAGGATTTGCTTTAAGGAAACTTGGCGATTTTAAAAATGCAGAGAAATATTATTTGGAAGGATTAGCAATTAGTCCAAAACATAATGGTATAAATGAGTACTTGGGAGAATTGTATATTCAAACTAATAGAATTGAGTTAGCAAGAGAAAGACTCGAAGTACTTAAAAACTGCAACTGCGAAGAATATAATGAATTAAAAGAACTTTTAGAAAATAATTAAAAATTACAATATATTAGTTTTTAAATGAAACCATTTAAAAAAAAAGAAAAAATAGACTTTTATAAAATTTTTAAACCTCAACTAACTCCAAAAAGAATGTTAGAGCTTGGTGTTTTTGGAGGTTCCTATTTTGGTTTTAAAATTAAAGAATATCCAACAACATGGTTTAAAAATGTGAAACTAAGTAAAAATTTTGATGTAAGTTTAAATCGATTTAAAGTTAAATCTGGACTATCAAGGAAAGAATGGATTGATAAAGGATGGATTTTTAAAGAAGATCCCTTAGGTTGGTTTCAATGGTACTGCAGGTTCTATAATGGCAGAAGAGTTCCGCATATAGATGAAATTCAAATAAAAAGATGGAAAAATTTTAAAAGACACGTTATTGCTATTGAGAAAAACTGTGAAAAAGGTGATTTAAGTTGCAGAAGAAGACAGAGACAGGCAATTCTTCAATGGGCATATAATCCTTACATTTAATTTTTAGTTTGTTGATTTACCCATTTAATAAATTCTGGATTTGCAGAATTTATTGAAAATGATGATACTGCTGGACAATCGTAAGAATGTTTTTGAATTATAAAATTAATTGCTTTTTTTAATTTTTTCTGGGAAGTTTTTACAATCATGGAACATTCTTTTTCTGTCATCGTTTTATTTTTCCATGAATAAGTTGAATAAATTTTTGGAAATATATTGGTACATGCTGCTAACTTTTTATTTACCAAAGTTTTACTTAATTTTTTAGCTTCACTTATTTTAGAAAAAGTTGTGTAAATAAAATAAATTTTCAATATTTTATCCTAATCTTGAAAAGTTGTTCCATATTTTGACCTTGAACCTTTTCTCAAACCATAAGGTCCAGCTAAATAAAGTGTTAAAGGTTTAGTTCCAGATTTTAAATCTACTCTGTGCATTGTATTGGCAGATCTAAATCCTACATAACCTACAGATCTCCAATGCTTTCCATCTTTAAGAGTTTCCCAATAACCATCTCTTAAAATTATTGTAATATATGGGAACATATGTGTATGAACACCTTCGCCATGATCATCGTCTAACATTTCATGAATTAATATATTAAATGGAAACCATTTAGGTCGATGTCTAAATAAAAGATAGTACCTATTCATCCAAGGTTTTGCATTTATATAATCAGGATGAGAAGGCCCTCTATCTAATACTAGTTTTTTTCTTCCCAATTTATCAAGAAGTTTTAAAAACATATTAATTTAATTGTAATATAGAGTCATCTTTAACTAAATACATTTTTTTTTCAAAAACATAAGGTCTTAAAATTTTATTTTTATCATACTTAATCATGTTTTCTGTTATACCATTCACAAGGTTAACCTTTAATAACCTTCCATTATTTAAAGATAAATATAATTTATTATTTTTTGATACAATAAATCCAGTTGGCATTATTTTGTTTTCATTATTATCAATTTTATTAAAAATATTAGTTATTCTTAATATATTTCCGTTACGTTGATCCATAATTATTAATAATCCCTCGTTAGAAATGGTTATAACCAAATTATCAATTATGGTTGGTCTCAAACTTGAATTTATATTTTGTTTCCATTTGACAAATCCATTTTTTGAATCAATTGCAAAAAATTCATTTTTATTATTAGAAAAATATATAAATCCATTGCTAAAAACTAAATCAGAATTTTTTAAAGAAAAAGCATTTTCATAAATTACATTACTTTGAGTGGGAGTTTGCCATGAAAGTTTTCCAGTGCTAATATCCAATGAACTTAAATCACCAAGAGTATTAATAAATACAACTTTGTTATTATGAATTATCATAGATAATTTTTTTTGGGATTTAATAAAAGATTTTTCAGTTTTAAAATTCCAAATTTCTTTGCCATCAATTATAGAATAGCATCTCAAAATATTATCAAAATCAACAACAAAAAATTTATCTCCATAAATTTTAATTTGAGAATTAAAAGGTGCGCTATTATTTTTTTTCCAAAGCAGTTTACCTGTATCACTATCAATTAAATAATAATTAGCAATGTTATCAGCTGCAATAATTTTACCATTTATAGATTCAAAAAAAATAACTGGATTCATTTTCTTTTCATTTTTATTATATATATTTTTTTTCCATAAAATTTTTAAATTACTATTAAATTTAAAAATATTACCTTTATTGTCAAAAAATATAATTGATCCATCTTTTGTAAAAAGCAAATCTGGTTCTACAAAATTAAAATCTTTAATTTTAGAAAATTTAATTTTAGATTTTTTTTTTGTTATACCATCAAAATTTAAATAACCATTATTATTTGTTTGATTATTTATAAAACTTTTTTCTTTAAAATTACCTTTTAAATAAACTGTTATATTTTTATTGAATTCATTTTTTTTGGGTTCACTTTTTTCAAATACATCTTGAACTACTACTTTAGTTTGTTTTGATTCATTATCTTTTTTATTCCATAATTTTGTTTTCGTATCTAATGAACAACTTGATAATGTAAAAATTAAAAAAAGAAAAAATATTATTTTTTTATTCACTTAAATCTCTTCTTATTCTTTTCTCAGCTTCAATTCTTATATTTACATTGCTTTCTGATAAAGAAATTATTTTTTCAAAAAATTCTTTTGATTTTTTCTTTTCATCTCTTATATAAAAATATTCTCCAATTAAAAATAGCGCATGTGATTTCCAGACGCTATCCTCATTAATTATTGGTTTTAGAATTGTTAACATTTCATCTTCAGACGCAAATTCTGAATTATATAAAGCTTTTTTATAAATATTTAAATTTTTAATTTCTTTATCAAGGTTAATTTCATTTATAATAATATCAAAATATTTGTTGATTTCTTCTCTGCTTAAATCAAAATCTTTGTCTATTAAAAAGTATAATGCTAGTGGAGAATAGGCCTTATCTTTATCTTCAATTATTTCTTTCATTGATAAAATTATTTTTGCTTTATCTCCGTTTTCATAATTATTTAATGCTGAATTATATTTATTAGCTAACTGTTCTCTATGTCCTGATTTATATGATTGATAACCAAAAAAACTTATTAAACCTAATATCAAAATAATTATTATTGAAATTATAAGTTTTTTATTTTCAATAAATATATTTTTAATTTTTTCTTTTCTAGTTTCCGCATTAATAATTTCTATATCCTCATCCATTAAATCATATTCCTTAAAACATATTGAAGAATTCCACCATTTTTATAATACTCTAATTCATTTTGAGTATCAATTCTGCATAAAGTTTGTATTTTTTTAATCTCTCCTGATAGATATTTAATTTCGACTTCAATTTTATCAGATGGCTTTATCCCTTTTTCAATATTGAGTATACTTATTAATTCTGAACCAATTAATTGAATTTTTTTTCTAGTTATTCCATTTATAAATTGAAGAGGCAAAATACCCATGCCAATTAAATTTGACCTATGAATTCTTTCAAAACTTTCTGCTAAAACTGCTTTAATACCCAAAAGTTTAGTGCCCTTTGCTGCCCAGTCCCTCGAGGATCCAGTACCATATTCTTTACCACCAATAACAACTAAATCTGTACCTCTTTTTTTATATTCTACTACAGCATCATAAACTGACATAACTTTATTCTCTGGATATAATTTTGTAAAACCTCCTTCAGTTTCTGGTGCCATTTCATTTTTTATTCTTATATTTGAAAAAGTTCCTCTCATCATTACTTCATGGTTTCCTCTTCTTGATCCATATGAGTTATAATCTTTAGGAAGTATTTGATGTTCCATAAAATATTCACCTGTTGGGCTTTCTCTTTGTATGGATCCTGCTGGAGATATATGATCAGTTGTAATCATATCTCCCAAAATAAGTAAAGGTCTTGCATCTTTTATTTCTTTAAAACCTTCTGGTTCATCTGAAAGATTTTCAAAAAAAGGTGGTTTTTTAACATAAGTTGATCCTTCATCCCAATTATAAATACTGCTTTTATCTGTTTTAATATTTTGCCATTGCATTGGTCCATCTGAAATATTTGAATATCTTTTTACAAACATCGAAGCATTTAATGCGTCTTCTAAAGTTTTTTCAATTTCTTTGTTTGATGGCCAAATATCTTTTAAATATATTTCTTTGCCATTTGAATTTTTTCCTAAAGAATTTTTATAAAGATCAAAATCCATATTTCCAGCTAATGCATAAGCAACTACAAGTGGAGGTGAAGCTAAATAATTTGCTTTTATATGTGGTGAAATACGACCTTCAAAATTTCTATTTCCTGATAATACTGATACACCATAAATGTTTTCTTTTTCAATCGCTTTTACTATTTCTTCTGGTAGTGGACCTGAATTGCCAATACAGGTTGTGCATCCATATCCTACTAAATTAAAACCTAATTGATCTAAATATACATTAAGACCTGCTTTTTCTAAATAATCAGTTACAACTTGTGAACCTGGCGCTAATGAAGTTTTTACCCAAGGTTTTGTATTTAATCCTAATTCTACAGCCTTTTTTGCAAGCAAGCCTGCAGCAATTAAAACATTAGGATTGGAGGTATTTGTACAAGAAGTTATTGCTGCAATTAAGATAGATCCATCTTTAATCTCAAAACTTTTTCCTGAAACTTTTGAAACACTTTTTTCTTTCTTTTCTGAAATATTTTTTACTATTTTTTTAAATTCAGATGATGCTTCAGTTAGTAAAACTTTATCCTGAGGTCTTTTTGGACCAGAAATTGTTGGAACAACAGTGGACATATCTAGTGAAAGTGTATCAGTAAATTCAATTTCATCACTTATCCATAAACCTTGATGTTTTGCATACTTTTCTACAATATCTACGGTTTGTTGATCTCTTCCAGAAAATTTAAGATATTTTATTGTTTCCTCATCTATTGGAAAAAAACCACATGTAGCTCCATATTCAGGTGCCATGTTAGCAATTGTTGCTCTATCTGCTAATGTCAAATTTTTAATTCCCGAACCATAAAATTCTACAAATTTTCCCACTACGCCTTTGTCTCTTAACATTTTCACAACTGTTAGAACTAAATCTGTCGCTGTTGTGCCTTCAGGCATTTTATTAAGTATCTCAAATCCAATAACCTCTGGTATTAACATTGAAATTGGTTGACCAAGCATACCTGCTTCTGCTTCTATTCCACCAACACCCCAACCTAAAACGGAAAGACCATTAACCATAGTTGTATGACTATCAGTTCCAACTAAAGTGTCGGGAAATATATATTTTTCATTTTTATATTCTTCGACCCAAACTACTTTTGATAAATATTCTAAATTGACTTGGTGACAAATTCCTGTTCCAGGAGGTACAATTCTAAAATTATTAAATGCTTGCTGGCCCCATTTTAAAAAAGAATATCTCTCTAAATTTCTTTCAAATTCAATATCAACATTGCTCTTAAAGGAATTAGAGTTCGCATATTTGTCAACTTGTACTGAATGATCAATTACCAAATCAACTCTTGAAAGTGGATTAATTTTTTTTGGATCTTTTTTTTTCTCCTTAACTGCTTCTCTCATTGCTGCAAGATCAGCAATAGCTGGTATTCCTGTATAATCCTGTAATAAAACTCTTGCTGGCCGATAAGCTATTTCTGTAGAAGATTTTTTATTTTGTAACCAATTTTTTATTTCATCGATTTGATTTTTAGTAACAGTTTTTTCATCTTCATATCTTAGTAAATTTTCTAGTATAACTTTTAAAGATTTAGGAAGTTTTGAAATACCTTCTAATCCATTTTTTTCAGCTTCAGTAAGGGAATAGTATTTATAATCTTTGCCATTAATATTTATCGATTTTAAAGATTTGTAAGAATTTTTTTTTCCCGTTTTCATATATTATAAATAAAAAGTAGCTATACAACTTATAAGGAGTAATGACATAACATAATTAAATTTTTTAATAAATTTTTCATTTGTCGCAAATTTTCTCAAAAATTTACCTACTAATGTCCAAAACGTAATACTAAAACATGCAAAAATAAAAGCTACACAAATTACCCATGTGGAATAGTTTACAAAATTATCTCCGTTCTCTACATAAGTTGAAACCATTATAATTGATACAATTACTCCTTTTGGGTTTAAAAATTGGAAAAAAAAAGTTTCAATAAATTTTACTGGGTTTTTTGAAGAACTATCAGATTTAACTTTTGAAAAAGCGATTTTATAAGCTAAGTAAATTAAAAAAATTGAGCCTGTATATTTTAAAATCTCTTGTAGTAGTGGAAATTTTTTAAATATATTTATTAATCCAAAATTCATTACTATTACTAAAGTTGTAAATCCAAATATAACTCCAAACATGTGAGGTATTGTTTTTGTTAAACCAAAATTAAATCCGGAATAAGATGCAACAATATTATTTGGTCCAGGTGAACAACTTGTTACAAGCATAAATAAACTTAAAGATAATAATTCTGGGTGCATAAAACTTTTTATTTAGGCAATTTTCAAACCGTTTTTTGTCGGTTGCGATGGATGCACTAAAACTACTTTTCCATCTTCTTCAATAGCTCCGAGAACAAGAAATTCTGATTTTATTCCTGCAATATTTTTTTCAGGAAAATTACAAACCCCAATAACTTGTTTTCCTTTTAAACTTCCTTCATCATAATAGTCTGTAATTTGGGCAGAAGATTGTTTAATTCCAATTTCGTTTCCAAAATCAACCTCTATAATCAACGATGGTTTTCTAGCTTTAATATTTTTTTTTACTGATAATACTGTGCCTATTCTAATATCAACTTTATCAAAAATATCATAGGTTATTTGTTCTTTCATAAATTTAATATATAATTAATTTAATAAATGAGTACAGAAAATAATTTAGATTATTTATATAAAAGTTCAGTTAAAATTTTAACTGATTTAATTGCTTTTAAGACAGTTTCAGGGGAAGATAATAATTCATTAATTGATTATTGTGATAATATTTTAAAAAATCTGGGAGCTACTTCTTTCAGAACTTTTGATGATGAAAAAAAAAGAGCTAATTTATTTGCTACAATTAATGCAAAAAAACCTAACGGAAAAACTCCAATAATTTTGTCTGGACATACAGATGTAGTGCCTGTAACTAAGAATTGGTCAACAGATCCTTTTAAAGCAACAATAAAAGATAATAAACTCTATGGAAGAGGTTCGTGTGATATGAAAGGATTTATTGCCTGCTCTTTAGCATACGCACCAATTTTTTCTAAAACTCAGTTAGATAGAGACATACATTTTTCATTTACTTTTGACGAAGAAACTGCATGTCAAGGAGCACCAATTCTAATTAAAGAACTAATAAAAAGAAATATAAAAAATGGTATTTGTATTGTTGGAGAACCAACAAATATGAAAATTATAGATGCACATAAAGGTTGCTATGAATACACAACTTATTTTGAAGGTTTGGCTGGACACGGTTCAGCTCCAGAGAAAGGTGTAAACGCCGTTGAATATGCCACACGATTTGTAAACAAATTATTGGAGTTGAGAGAAACTCTAAAATTAAGAACACCAAAAAATTCTATTTTTGAACCACCGTATACAACTTTGCAAATAGGAGGAATTGCTGGAGGAATTGCAAGAAACGTTATAGCTGATAAATGCAAAGTCGATTGGGAATTGAGACCAGTGATAAAAAATGATGGAGATTTTGTTAATTCAGAAATAGATAAATTTATAAATGAAGAATTATTACCTGAAATGAAAAAAACATATTCTAAATCTTCTATAAAGAAAGAAGTTATTGGAGAAATAATAGGTTTTTACAGAGAAAAAAAATCAAATGCATGTGAACTTGTATCTAATATTACAGGTGATAATTCTAGAGAAGTAGTATCTTTTGGAACCGAAGCAGGTTTATTTCAAGAAATTGGTATTAGCACAGTAGTTTGTGGCCCAGGCTCAATAGAACAAGCTCACAAAGTAGATGAATACATAGAACTAGACCAATTAAAAAAATGCTTAAAACTACTTGAGGGTATAAAAAAGAAATCTTCAGTAAATTAAATTTAAAAAATAATAATTTTTATACAAAAAAAGCCCGCCATAAATTCTGGCGAGCTTTAAATTTTTATTTATTTATTTGCCTCTTCCAGATATTGCCATATGAATTATAGCACCCAGTGCTGCTCCAATAATCCAAGCATATCCTCCGCCTCCGCCTAAATTAGCGAAGAATTCATCTAAACCAGCAAATAATATATTTGGCCAAACAGATCCAACTGCAACATAGCCTGAGATTAACCAAGCTAACATCGCCTTTCCATTGAATCCACCATTATAATGATATTTTCCACTTGAACTGTCAGAAAATAGATCATCAACATCAAGTTTTTCTTTTTTTATCAAGTAATAGTCTGTAATCATTATTCCAAATACTGGTGCCAATATAGCTCCTAACGTATTAACAAATGGAAACATTCCCATTTGGGTAATAACTGAAACCCATAAACCTCCAACAATAAATCCAAATATAGCAGTAATTAAACCACCAGTTCTAAAATTTATTTTGTCTGGCATTAAGTTTGCAAGGTCATACGCTGGAGGTATAAAATTAGCTACCATATTTATTCCAACTGTAGCTGCAAAAAATGCAAAAGCTGCAATTAAAGTTAATAGAAGATTGTCTACTTTTGCAACCATATCTGTTGGTTGTGCTATATATTCTCCAAATATAGCAATTGTTCCACCAGTAATCATTAAAGTTATAAATGAAAAGAAAACAACGTTACCTACTAATCCCCATAGGTTACCTTTTTTCATTTCGTCTTCATTTTTTACAAATCTAGCAAAGTCACCAAAGTTTATAACTACTGCAGCAAAATATCCAACCATAATTGAAAATACAGCCAGAAAAGCTCCGAATGATCCTAAGCCTTCAAATCCGCCTGAACGCTCACCACCAGAAAATATTTCTCCAACCTCTGATAGTAAACCACCGCCTGCTTTAGCCCAAATAGCTATCATTAAAACTATCATTACAATATAAACTGCTGGACCAGCAAAGTTTAAAAACCTTCTAACAAGATCAACGCCTTGCCAGAATAAATAAACTTGGAAAACTGATACAAATATGAATGATATCCACATGACACCTGACATTCCAAGGAATACTGGTTCACCTTCTATCCCTGTTAGAGCAGTTATTAAAAGTGCTACTGCAAGTGAAGCTGCGTAAGTTTGTGCCCCATACCAAAACATAGCAACTAATCCTCTTGCCATGGCTGGGAAGTTTGCACCGAATACTCCCATACTTACACGAGCAAATACTGGATATGGAATACCATGTTTAACACTTGGTTTTCCTGATAAATTGACAAGCCACATTATAAAAAACCCTGCTAATATTAAAGCAAGAAATACTGCCCAGCCATTCAAGCCTGAAGCAATAAATAATGAAGCTGCTAAAGTATATCCAAATAAACTCTGAACATCGTTAGCCCATACGTTAAAGATTTCGAACCATCCCCATTTCTTCTCAGAACTTGGAGTTGGGGCTAAATCCTTATTATATAATTTAGAAGATTTACTCATACCTTCTATCCTCCTCTCTCATTAATTTATATTGATACGGTAAGTTTTATCCCAAGAATAGCAACCATAAAAAATACTGATATATATGATTAATAAAACTCAAATTGATCAGTTGAGATTAATTCCAACCACCAACAGACTTAACTTCTAGAAATTCTGTCAAACCTTCTTGTCCAGCCTCTCTTCCAATTCCTGAATGCTTATAACCGCCAAATGGTGCATCTACAGCAATACCCGCTCCATTTACATCAACCATTCCAGATCTCAATTTTCTTGCAACTCTTTTTACTTTTTCAGGATCTTGTGTTTGAATATAATTAGTTAATCCATAAGGAGTATCGTTAGCAATAGAAATGGCCTCTTCTTCATTTTCAAAAGGAATTACAGATAAAACTGGGCCAAAGATTTCTGTTTTGGCTATTTCCATATCATTTTTTACATCTACGAAAACTGTTGGTTTTACATAATAACCTTTTTCTAATCCTTCTGGTTTTCCAGTTCCACCTGCGATTAATTTTGCACCTTCATCTATTCCTTTTTGAATTAAGTTTTGAATTTTATTAAATTGAGTTTCAGAAATTACTGGACCTATATGATCACCTTCTTTCTTTGGATCATCAACTTTAAATTCATTAGTATATTTTTTAAGTCTTTGAACTGCTTCGGTATAAATTGACTTTTCTACTAGCATTCTTGTAGGTGCATTACACGATTGACCTGAATTTCTAAAACATCTTAATGCTCCTCGTTCTATTGCTTCTTTATCGGCATCCTTAAAAATTATATTAGCTCCCTTTCCACCTAGTTCTAAATTTACTCTTTTAAAATCATTAGCAGCATTTTTTGAAATTAAAGCTCCTGCCCTTGTAGATCCAGTAAAAGATATCATATTTACATCTGGGTGACTTGTAAGAGAATCGCCAGTAGTTGCTCCGTCTCCATTGACTAAATTGAATACTCCTGGAGGAAATTTAGTCTCGTCTATAATTTCAGCAAGTATCATTGATGAAAGCGGTGCTAATTCAGATGGTTTTAGTATCATCGTGCAACCAGCAGCAATTGCAGGTATTACTTTTAGACAAACTTGATTCATTGGCCAATTCCATGGTGTAATTAATGCACAGACTCCTTTAGGTTCATAAAGTATTCTTTGATTTGGAGCGTGATCACCTAGAGGTCTTTCAAACTCAAAATTTTTTAAATATTTGATGAATGACTTAATATGACTGGCTCCTGTTCCTGTTTGAAGTTTAGATGAAAAATCTTTAGGCGCTCCCATTTCAATGGTGATAGCATCGGATATATCTGCCCACCTTTTTTTATAAAGTGCATAAAGATCTTCTAATAGTTTTATTCTTTCTTCCTTTGAAGTAAATCCCCAAATTTTAAAAGCATTTTTTGCAGCTGTTACAGCTGTATCAATATCTTCTTTACTGCCTAAAGAAATAACTGCACAACTTTTTTCTGTAGCAGGATTAATGACTTCTATTTCTTTAGGATGTTTTGGTGAAACCCATTTACCATTAATATAAAAATTTTTTTTGTCTATCACTTTTAGAAAATATATTATCTTTTTACTTTTGCAAATAAATTTGTTAATTCGTAAATTATTGTAGCAGCTGCTAATGAAGTAACCTCAGCATGATCATAAGCTGGTGCAACTTCTACTACATCAGCAGAAATTAAATTTAGTCCTGACAAACCTCTAATGACATTAACAATTTCTCTAGTGGTCATTCCTGCAATTTCTGGTGTCCCAGTACCTGGCGCGTAAGCTGGGTCTAAAACATCTATATCTATTGAAAGGTATAATGGATTCTCTCCTACTCTATTTCTTATTCTTTCAACAATTTTATCAATACCTTGTGTTTGAAATTCATCACAATGAATTATTTTAAAGCCAAAACTTTCATCATTTTTTAAATCATCTTTACTATAAAGTGGTCCCCTTATCCCAACATGCATTGAAGCATCATCTAAAAATAAATTTTCTTCTCTCGCTCTTCTAAAGGGAGTTCCATGAGTGTAAGGAGCTCCAAAATATGTGTCCCAAGTATCTAAATGAGCATCAAAATGAACTAATGCTACTGGTCCATTGTTTATTTTGTTTATCGACCTAAGTAATGGAAAGGCAATTGTATGATCTCCACCCATACTAATTATACCCCCCACTTTTTTTAAAAGTTCCGTTGCTCCTTTTTCAATTTGTTTAATTGCTTCATTAATATTAAATGGGTTACATGCTATATCACCAGCATCAGCAACTTGTTGTTCTTTAAAAGGCTCAACATCATAATTTGGATGATAATTTGTTCTTAAATGTCTTGAAGCCTGTCTAATGCTCTGAGGGCCAAATCTAGCTCCAGGTCTATAACTGGTACCAGCATCAAATGGAATTCCAACTATTGCTACATCACAACTTTCAACATCTCTTAGTTCTGGCAATCGAGCAAATGTATTTGGACCAGCATATCTTGGAACTTTTGTTCCAGAAACTGGCTGAATTGGATTTTTGTTTCTTTGTTTTTTCATCTATATATAGGTATGAAACTTTTTAAAATTTTTATTTTAGTTCTCATATTAATTTCACCAGCTGATGCTAACACAATATATAACTTAATCAAAATACCAAACTTGGAAATATATAAAAATAACCCATCAAATGGCATCAAATATCTTAGAGCTATTAAGCCATTTCAAGTAGGTATTAGAAATGATAACGTTACATGCTTTAATTCAAGCATCGAAACTCTTGATCAAAATTTTAGTTTAGTGCAAAAAAATTTAAATATATATAACTCAAGTTTTTTAAAAAAAATTAACCTAAAATTTGTAATTCTTTGTGAAAATCTCTCCGTTTCTGAAATTGGTGCAGCGGGTGTTCCTAACTATGAAATGAGAACATTGATCTTAGATGTTAAATTTAATAAGAAATATTTTGAAAGAGTAATACACCATGAAGTATTTCATTTAATTAATGATAGCTATAAAGATTTTTTTATTAATGAAGAATGGAAAAAGTTCAATAATTCAGAGTTTAAATACGCAAAATGTTCAACTTGTACAGATCGTTTAAATTTATCGCCCTTAGTAAAAACTCAAGGATTTCTTACTGAGTATTCAATGTCAACACCATCTGAAGATATGGCTGAGATTTTTTCTTTTTTAATTAAAGATAAAAAAACTATAGAAAACATAGCCTTGAAAGATCCTGTTCTTAGTAAAAAAATTTCTTATATAAAAAAAAATATAATTAAAATTGATAAAAGCTTTAAATTCTAAAGATGATAGAAAAAATAAAACAAACAAAATCTGAAAAAATTTTAATTATATTTGTATTGACTTTAGCAATTATAACTTTTGGTTCTTTTGTAGGTATGAAAAACAAGTGTTTGTTTGTAAAAAATTATAATCCAGAAAAATTAAAATTTAAAAATCCTGAAAATATTGCAGTACTAAATGCGCCATGTGGAAATGTTATTATAGAGCTTTACCCAGATATATCAAAAAATTCAGTTAAAAGATTTAAAATGTTAATTAAATCAGGAAAATATAACAATATAGCATTCCACAGAGTAATAAAAAATATTTTGGTACAATCTGGAGATTTAGAATTTGGTAAAAAAGATAATTTAAATTATGCCTATATTGGAACAGGAAAATCTGGTTATGGAACTATAAATTCAGAATTAGATAATGATTTTAATTTCAAAAAAGGAAGTGTAGCTTTAGCAAGAACAGATAAAAAAAATACTGAAGACAGTCAATTCTTTATACTACTAAAAGATGCACCTATTTTTGAAGGAGAATATACACCTGTTGGAAGGGTTATCTATGGTTTAGAAGTTTTAACAAAGATTAAATATATGGAAAAAACTGAATACGTTTTAAGACCAGACTTTATAAATAGTTTTAATATGTTAATTAACTAATGGTTTGCCAGTCTTAAGTGTGTGCTTGATTCTTTCTTGAGTTTTCTTTGTTTCAATAAGTTTCATAAAAGATTCTAATTCTAATCTAAATAAATCATCCTCAGAAAGAACTTTTTCTATTGTTGTTTCTCCTCCACTTAAAACATTTGCTAGTTCCTTCCCAACTTCTACACCATGATCAAATATTATTTTTTCATTATAAAGTTTTTCTAAAACTTTAATCATTTTTTCTTTCAATGGTTTGCCTGATAAATTAAATTTACATTCACTTGGTGGTTTGAAATTTTTATTTTCGTCTAAAATTTTTTTACTTTCAGTAAATAAACTATTTCTATTCATTATTTTTTTATCTTCTGATCTTAAATATTTTAATGGTTCAGCCTCAACAGGTGAAGTAGCAGTTTTTGCGTATCCGATAATATCAAAAACTTTTAATGGCGCATAATCAGGATCTTTCTTTGCTTCCTCAGATTGAAGCCATCTCCAGAGCATTTCTTTACATCCTCCACCAGCAGGAACTAAACCAACTATGGTCTCAACTAAACCAACAACGATATTAGTATGTGATGCTACAAAATTACTTTGAACAAGTACTTCAAAACCGCCACCTAAAGTTAATCCTGAGGGAGCTGAAACAACTGGATAATTAGAATACTTAAGGTGTTTACAAGTTTCTTGGAAATATTTAATAAATTTTTCAACAGATTTGAAATCTCCTTTATCTACAAAATCCATTGTATAAGTTAAATTTACTCCTGCTGAAAATTGCATACTTTCATTCATTATGATTAATGGTTTGTCAGTTGCTTTTTTTAAACAATCCATGGAATCATAATCTAAAGTATTTGCCTTGGTTGTAAACTCAACAATATTAAAGTCTTTAAATTTATAAATTTCTGCGGATTTATTTTTATCTATGTTGATTGCTCTTGGTTTTATTTTTCCTAATGTTTCAATATTTGTATAAAGTTGTCTCTCTCCATAAAAATTTTCATCTTTTGAATTAGATAAATTTTCTAAAAACTTATTATTTTCAAAACTATCAATCTTTTCAAAAAAGTTTTTTACTCCTATTTCTTTAAGCATTTCAAATGGCCCTTTTACCCAATTAAAACCAAGTCTCATTGCTTCATCAATATCATTAAATTTATCAGTAATGCCTGGAACTAATGAAGAAGCATACTTTATTATCTTAGAAATAACAGACCAAGCATACTCACCGTATTTGTCTTTTCTATCTATGAGATTTTTCAAATCTACTCTATCTATTTTAAGATCAATTTTCTTAGAAATAGAATATTCTTCAGTTTCTAAGTTAATTGCTTCAAGAATTTTTTTACCGTTAGATTTATTCATTCTATAAAAACCTCCTTTTCCTTTTCTTCCTGTGTAACCAGTTTCAATTAAATTTTTGATTAAAGGTATTTCTTGAGCAACTTTTTGAAATTCATCATTTTTGGGAAGCTCTTTAATAAAACTTTTAAGTACATCAGCCATTAAATCGATTCCAATTAGATCATATAAACCAAATACTCCTGTTTTAGGAATTCCCATTGGTCTACCAAAAATCGCATCTGCCTCTTCAATTGATAATTTCATTCTGAATGCTTCTGTCATCGCTACTTGCATTGCGTATACTCCCACTCTATTTCCTAAAAATCCTGGAGTATCATTACAAATAATTGCACCTTTTCCTAAAAGATTTTCACAAAAAACTTTTAAAGAATTAATTTTATTTAGATCGTTGTTTTCACTTTTAACAATTTCTAAAAGGCCCATATATCTTACAGGATTAAAAAAGTGAGTAATGCAAAAGTCTTTTTTTTCTTCCTTAGTTAAATTTTGAGATAGAACTTTGATTGGAATAGAAGAAGTATTTGAAGATACAATCGCTCCTTTTTTTCTATTTTTAAATATTTTTTCATAAATATTGTGCTTTATATCTATTCTTTCTACTACTGCCTCAACAATCCAATCTGCTGAATTTACAACGTCAAAATTATCAGAAATATTTCCAACTTTAATATTATCTATTTTAGATTTATCAATTAACAATGGTGGTCTTGAGTTAAAAATTCTATCCTTAGCTTTTTGACTAATTTCTGTTTTTAAATCTAATAATGTTACAGGTATATTTGCGTTACATAGTTGGGCAGCAATACCACTTCCCATTGTTCCTGATCCAATTACAACTACACTTTTAATTTCCATAAATATTGAAACTTAATACTAGATTATCTTTGTATGCCTCTTATTCTTTCAGATCTTCTTCTCAAAAGTTCAGCCGTAACAAGTATTAAAGTTGAAAGGATAATTAGGCAAGTAGCAACAGCAAGTATGGTTGGGCTTAATTGTTCTCTTAAACCTGTCCACATTTGAATAGGTATCGTAGTGTTATCTAGACCTGCTAAGAACAAGACTACTACAACCTCGTCAAAAGACGTAACAAATGCAAATAGAGCTCCTGATATCACGCCAGGTAAAATTAGTGGTAAAGTTACTTTGATAAATGTATTCACTGGATCACTTCCTAGACTAGCTGCCGCTCTTGTTACACTATGGTCAAAACCTGATAAAGTAGCAGTGACAGTTATAACTACAAATGGAGTTCCAAGAATTATATGAGCAATAATAATTCCTAAATGTGTAGCTGCAAGTCCAACTTTTGCAATGAAAAAGAAAATTGCAACTCCCGAAATAATAAGCGGAACAATCATTGGAGAAATCAAAGTTGCCATTATTAATCCTTTATAAGGCATATGTCTGCTGCTTAAACCTAATGCTGCAACTGTTCCAAGTAAAACAGATCCTAAAGTTGCAAATATTGCAATTATAAAACTATTTTTTGCAGCAAGTCCCCATGGATTTTTTGTTCCATAAACCATATCATGATACCATCTTAAAGAAAATGCATCAGGATCAAGTCTCTTCATTCCATCTGAAAAAACTAAAAACTCTTCAGCATTAAATGATAGTGGAAAAATTACAAACAGGGGCGCAATTAAAAAGAAAAACACAAAACCACAAATAGTTAAATATGTGTAGTGCCAAATTCTATAACGAGTTTCTGTATATTTTGGTAAAGCCATATTTATCCTAATTTAATATTATCAATTCCAACA
>MDTG01297262.1_pt1 | contig 21006 bp, 5 predicted proteins | sample 811421 | NCBI WGS metagenome assembly MDTG01 (sample SAMN05326645, study PRJNA326480) | marine metagenome | isolation source: seawater | place: Pacific Ocean: South East | collected 2011
AAAATCCTTTTCCCTTTTTTCCCTTTTCTTTTTGTTGTAGAGTTTAGGGTTTTAAATGTACACAAAAAAGAAGTGTGTTGTTGAAGAAGAACGAAAGGAAAAGCCTCTCGAAAAAGTTGCCACTCTCCTTTTCGTAAAGCTTTTTTGCGCTTCGGAAGAAGACGACGACGACGAAGAAGAAGAAGAAGAAGAAGAAGAAGAAAAAGAAAAAGAAAAAGAAGAAGAAGAAAAGAGGGTTGGACGGGCGATCGCGAGACGGCGAGGTGGTGTCGCGCGAACGGCAGCGTCGAGAGATCTCGGGACTTTATTTTCCGGAAGAAGAAGAAGACACGAGATTAAAGAGAGATCTTTTGGTCCACATTTTGAAGAAAAGAAATCGAAGAAAAGCGCGAGCGCCAGGAGGGAACAGGCGCGCGCCGCGTCGCGAAAACGATGGGCGAAGACGCGAACGTCTCCACGAACGCCGCAAAAAGTGCGCGCGAAGAAACTGAACGCGGGTCCCGCCAACAACACATAATCCCAGAATTTTGGACCGAAGTGTCCAGTTTAACGAACACGCTCTTGGAAACCGACTTGAACACGAAGAACGCGACGTATTGCCTCTCGAACTACGTTTTAGAGACCTTGGTGTTACCCGCGATTCATCCAGACGTGATATCGATAACTAGAAAGAAGGAATTTTTGGTGGCATTGAACGTGTGTGAGGTGAGCGCGGCGACGGTGTTTAGTAAGCCGCACGTACTCAAGACGTTGTTGAAAGATGACCCGGAATCGGTGATATTTTTTATGGAAAGTGCGAGTCGATTCGCAATGAAAGCGATTGAGGTGATCACAGATGAGAGCGGTAGTAAGAGTGATAGTTTGCTAATAAGAAGGAGTGCGAGTTTAAGCGCGACGAGTCAAACTAGCGGCGGCGGCATCGACCAAGAGGAGGAAATGGCGACGCAGTTTGATAATGTTGATTTTGAGGCGTTGAAGAGAGCAGCGAACTTGCTTCGCGCGACGTTGGATGCCCGTGAGTACGCGCAGACATGGGCGGTACAGATTATTCGCGACTCAAAAGTACGCTTGGCGGAATATGTGTCGTTAGTTGCAGCTTCGACGGCGGCAAAGACGGGAGAAGATGAAGCGATGACGATGTCTAATCCTCCTTCTTCTTCCGCTACTGCTTCTACGATTGGAGAGCAACATCAGCGACAGCGCGAGTCCCGGGACTATGACCGCGCGGTGAAGGAAAGAGAAGCCATTGCAAACGCACAGAAAGAATCCGAGAAAGCGCTCCATAAAATCCGCCAGGAGGCTATGGCCATGGCAAACGAAGAAGCCGAAAGGAAACGGCTCGAACAATCTGACGCCGCCAAGGAGAAGAGGGACGCGAAAAGAGATTCCGACAACAGACAAAAAGTGCTCGGATCATTTGTTGGTTTACAAAAGACGAAAATGAGTACCAACAAAGCTAAGAGTGTCGCTTCTACAAAAGCAGAGAAGAAAAATACGCATTCTCCGAAAACGAACTCTCACGAATCGTACCGTGAAAAAGCACTCTCTCGCATACTTCTCGTTTCCACTAAGAACACGAGCGACGATGAAGACAACGATAGCGACGATCCTACGATCACAACGACGACGACGAACAATTATAAATTGGATCGTTGTTCGAACGTTCTTTTGAGTGCTATCGATTCCCTTTTGAAGGGAGGCGTCACGCAGGAGGAATTTCCTGCTCTCGTAGCTCTTGGTGACGCTTTCGAATCGTTTGTTACGAAATGTACCGGGGCAATGTCTGCCACTATTAGTGAAATGCAGCTCTTGAGTATATTTGACATTGCGTTGAATACGCTTTCACGCGCACACGCGGATGTAACTCGCAGCGATTCAATTCGAGCGCGCTTGGCAAAATCTGTCGCAATGTTGGCGCCAAATCGAGAAACGATAACGAATACGCGTTTGAACGTCATCTTAACTATTTTCGATGAGACAATGCGACGATACGAGGAATCGTGCAAGGATGACGTTGTCATGAGTCCGGATGTTTCTGCGATTGTAGACATGGCAACAAGTATCATTGGCATGCCGACCGACGCGAGTCCATTCGAGCTGACGTTTGGAAGTACTATCACTGACACTAGCTCTATCAATGGTGACTTGCCAATGTCTCTGCGAAAATGTATCATCGACCGTGCAATTTTTGGCTCTCAAAAAGTCTCCAAGAGGCTTTTTCGAATTGCCTGTGGTTGGCTCGCGCGCATCATCTCAGAAGCTACTGACACCACCTCGGAGGAGACGAATGACAACGAACAAGAACGTCTTGCAGCCGAGCACGCGTTGGAAGGCATTTTTAAATCGAGTGAATTTGTCTTTGGCCTTTCGGTACATTACGATACAAGTCGATGTGACGCGAATGACGATTGCGCAGAGTGTAGTGGTTCGTTGGAAGACGTCGATGACGACGAATACGACTTGGAAGATTTCTTCGAAGCCGCAAATGCGAAACTTACTTTCGGATTACTCGCATGGCACGCATTGCCAGTAGTAAAGCGCCGCGCGAGCGCCTTAAATGTATGCTTTGTGCGCAACGATTACTATGAACGCCGTGGCAGAAACAAAATGAAGAGTTTAAAATCAATTGCAGCTGCGTATCGCGTCGCTTCGACGCTCGCACATTTGGTGCGTTTCTTTGATAATCCGCCGTATTTTCTTCTCGAATCGTTTGAAAACCTCGCAATCGGCACAGAAAAGCTCGTTCTCTCCGAGGACAAATTCTTTTGGTTTCCGTGGAAAGCGCAACTAGGCGATGTCGAACGCGTCGAAGCTTTACAGGCCTCGAGAACAAAGACCAAATTCGCAAGCGATCTTGCAAATCTCGGCGCGCACCAAATGTGCGCCATTCTCGCGGACGAAGATAATTTAGCGCAAAATAGGGAATTCAATCGGAAAATGTCGAATAAACTGAAACGAGCATTAGGACGATTGACCTTTTTATTGCCATACGATGCTGCGAGAATTTACAAATCGCAAATAGGTGGTAATTTCGTGGAAAGAGAAACGTCGTCGGGTTCCCTCAAATCAATCAACGAGGACGAAAAGATTTTTAAAGAACCAACACTTGAATCATCGAATAGTCAACAACAACAGCAGTCAATTGGAAGCAATATATCACGCAGTCGTGGTGGTATGACTTTACTACATCACACCCGTGATTTAGCAGTTTCATCATCTTCGGCATCTTCACTTTTCGCGGTGATGAATAGCATGGAAGATCCTTCAAACAAAATTGACGTCTTGAAGATTTTTGCCTTGGGTTCGTCTCTTTTGCAAGGAACCTCGGTTGATTTGAATAAGGACAGAAACGCTAGGAACCCACTCGTTTTAGCTGGATTTGACGAAGCGCTCGTTGCGTTAACTCGAAGTGTTGAGACGAACGTAGTCGCACCCAATGTTGTAGTTTGGACGGATTTAGCTCGTGCTTGTGAAACACTCATTGCCCGTCGCGAAGACGCCATAAACGAGTATCACAACGCTCAACACGAAAGCGAATCATCAACATCATCGTCGAGTGCGGTTGAAAAGTTCTGTGACGTGGTAGCGCATGCCAACCTTCCAAAATCGAGCGCTGAACACAGCTTCGAAACATATTTTCCGAAAGATATCTTTGAACGATACAATAACGATGCGTTTTTTGTCTCTATCAATGAAGAAAGCTGGGAAAAGTTTAAAACAGAAACGGCAAAAAATGTTGGTGCGCGTGGAAAGAATTGCGGGTTAAACGTAAATGTTGAGCGATACTTTTTGGATGAAATTACGGACATGAATTGCATGGTGTTACTTTTGGAGAGGATCTGTGTAACGACTGTGGCGTTGTGCAAGAAGCAAGGCGAGATTGACGCGCTTTTGAAGGAGGGAGTAGCAGATACATCCTCGCCTGTAAAATCAACAGCTATGGTGTCTTTGAAGCGCTCCTCAGATCCTGAAACGCTCGCAGCGCGCTCAAAATTGTCTGAAGTTATGGAGAAACTTTCCAGAGCTCCAATGCTTAATGGGCTATCGAAAATCGCATTGACTGCTGCGGACGCCGCGAGACCAAACTCGTTAACGGAGCTTGAAAGAATAGATCTCCACGTATCGCGGGCATTTCACGAAGCGTTACCAGAAACATTACCAATAGCCTTGAGTGACATCGCCAAAGATGCTACGTCGAGTGCAGAAAAACATCCTCTAACAGAGGATAGGATTCCGGAATCCATCGTCTCAGCAGTAATTACTCGAGTCAAACGCGCGACGTTAATTGTTGCAGAGAAGAGTCGGGAAACCGATACTCGTCTTGCTGCGCGAAGACACCCGAACGTATCAATGTTCATGCGTGCGACGTGCGATATTTTTGGCTCTTTCTCTGATGAAACGCAAGAGTACTACACGCCGGAGGTGATGTCTTCCATTTGCGAAAGCATCGCAACAATTTCGAAAGTCATGCCAGTTGAAACAAGAAAAGTACTCGCGGATATCGAGGAATTGAAGACTGTGGAGAGTATCACGATGCTTCTTGATAATGTGAAAGTGAAAAAGTCAGCTCGATTGTTGGTGGATGCTTTGGAAATATCTTTAGAAGACGAAGACGATCTTGTCTCGAGAGCACTTAGAAACATGCCCGGCGTCATCGAGAAGGGTCGATTCGATTCAGCAGCTTACATATTGAAGCGATATTTGATTGAAGATGGTGCAGTCAAGAGTTCTCCATCTAAATCCCCACCGTCATCAAATGATACTTTATCGAAGAAGGATACGCGGTATGTTGAATATGCAGCAGAGGCAGTTATTGATTCGTTAAGATCCTTTTATTTAGAAGAAGACGACGACAACGAGTTCAAATCTGGAGCAGAAAGTGGTATATTTTCACCCGCGTTTAAACAACGCGGTGAGGCACATAAAGACCGAGAAACTTCTTCGCTCGAAAGTTTTGCTAAGTTACTTAGACTCGTCGTAAAAGCGGGCAAAGACGCTTCTCGCATCATGTCTAACGAAGCTTCCTTGCGTCGATTTATCACGAGTACGCCGAGAGACACGCATGGCGAATTTGATTCTGATACTGGTACACCAGAGCCGAGCGACTCCGTATCTCTTACTCCTGCTTCTGACAACATCGCAGAAGATATGGAATACGAGACGATTGAAGAGCAAATTGCGAGAGACGGTGAAATTGAGCACGAATTGTTTGAACAAGAATTACTCGCTTTATCGAATCCAATAATCGAGCAGCTGTTACATCAAGCAAATGTGGAAGACTCAGACGGTGGTGTGGCTCCCACCGACGCAAGTGCGAGACGAGAACTTACAATCGAGGCTGCATTTTCGAGTCTGTTGAATGAGGCTCGTGTCGCGTTTGGTAACAGACGCGCTGCTGGTGGCGATCCACAATATACAGGGAGGACTAGCGCCCCAATAACTTCACCGCAAGGGAGAGGCGTTGATGTTCTTTCCACTGGAGATGCGAAGGATGGCGAAATATCTTCGAGTTCGGCTGCAAAATGCACATATATATCCCAACGCGATTACCAGCGCCAACACTGGTATTACTGTTATGATTGTAATCTCGTCGGTAACCGCGGTTGCTGCTCAACGTGCGCGGTGACCTGTCACAAGGGACATCGTCTCGCATATTCTCGAGAAAGCAAATTTTCGTGCGACTGCGGTGCTGGTCAATCCAAACGCGAAGGTATATTTCGTCCATGTGGATGTACCACCGTCAGTCAAGCAAAGCTGACCAAGGATGAATGGAAAGCTGAAGTTGTGGGAAAGCCCTCGGAAATTGTTCACCCAGACTCGGATTCCGAGCTCGAAGATGAATCTGTTGCCGCCCTGGAAACCTCTCCGATTGAGAAGAAACTCATCGCTACGTGGTCGTTACCAAGAGAACTTTCTGCAAAACTTGGTTCCGCTTTGAAATCTGCGAGAGTGAGCGACGTTCTTGAACGCGTTGCGAACAATTGCGTTGATAAACTCGGCAATAATGAAAGCGACGACGATTCATCCGAAGACGAGGATTACGTGGGAGCGTCGGCGAGCAATTCTGCAAAGGATCTAAATATGTTGAGCAAGAAAAAGAAGACCTTTATGAACTTCAGCAAAGCTATGAAGCCGGGAACGTTTGATGTGAAACCGAAGGAGGATTTTGCTGCTCAGACGCAGGCAATATCTCAAGTTTTCCCGCTACCTCGCAAGAGTTGTGTATCTGCATCGACGTCTGGGTTACTCGCGATTGGTGAAGGTGACAAGGTTTCAATACTATCCGCAGATGAGCTGTATAATTCAGACCGTTTCACGGATAAGTGCGAAGCTTTGTTGCGAGCGAAGGCTACATTTGAAGTTTTTAATGTTTGTTTCAATCCGAGCGATCCTTCAAAATTGGTGGTGAGTGGAATATGCGATGCACATGTTTTCGCGCTTTCAGAAACTGCTGAAGTAACCAATCGCATTGCGATTGAAGGTATTTTTGAGGAAGACCAAGAGTTTGGCGTATTATTATCTGCTAAATGGGTTCCAGGATGTGCAGGAACTTTGGCCTTGTGCTCTCGCGACTGTGCAAAACTCTACTATTGCGGAGGTAAGAACGCGTTGGTTGACCCGGACGCCCCAGCAACATCAATTACGCCCCCAATTGGACGAAACTTTGTGGATTGTGCTTTCTTTATTGAAACTGATGGTGCGGATGAAAAGTTGATTTTTGTGGGATTGCTCGACAATGGTGAATTGCACTGCCTGTCGCTCGTGGGAGATACAACATTCATCTCACTCTCCGAGAATACTTTGATTTCGACGGACTCTTTTCCAGAATTAACACGTAGAAATGTTAAGTTTGGTGAACCCGATTCTCCAACTCTTTCTTTTTCTCCGCGTGGGAAGAATGGTGTTTCACTCCATTACTCTCAAATGCACGATATTTTGATTGTATCCTACGAGTCTGGCGATACTGTAATTACAGCGATAGAGCGCGATCAAGACTATCCGGATTCGTTCAAATTAAGAGCACCGAAAGTTATTCGAGACGACGATTGCATTGAAGAGATGATGTTGAGTCCATTATCAGCGACTTCGACCACCGAGACCGGATCTGGTTTTGAAAGCCAACCTTCGTCAGCGCAATATAGCCAACCATCTTCGGCGCAAAGTTATGCAACTGGTTCGAGTAAACAGTTCTCCACCCACGGAAAAGCGGATACGAATAAAGGTCTGGCGTATATCGGCGATTGCGCTTTTCAACGCGCTTTTCATGCACGATCAATCGGGGCAGATCCGGAAGTACCATCGCTTTCGTTTATTGCCGTGTCTCGCCGCGATATGTCTACAAGAGTCTTGACGCTTCAAAACGAGAGTAACTTTGAAGCCGTGGATACGCAAACTTTGCTAAATACAAATTCTTTTGAGAGCACTCCTGAATCTTCTACTTTGCGTGGATTTGCAGGTTATCAACCCGATTGGGATGAAAACTATGCCGATAACCGGAGAAAGATGTTGTGCCTCTTGTTAGAAGACGGTTCTTTGCGCATCTATTTTTACGGTGAGGACAGAGGAAATGAGCAGCAAAGAGAAGAAGGATACGAGGACGGCGAAGAGAAACGATGTTCTCAAGAGTCGCCTTCATTTTCTTCGACTCACGACTCGGGTGATGTTTTGTTCTTCGAAGACTGTTCTGAGGTTACTGAAAAGTGCTCTATTTACGGAGAATTTCATGCTGTGAAGGGTAACGATGAAGATTCAGTCTCCTCCGTCAAGGAATCCTTGATAAAAGAGGATTTGAATGCACGGATCCAATCGGCACGTGCAAACGCTGTTGCGGCGTTATGTCTTTCATACCCTCCAGCTGCGCGTGATCCTCAGCTCCAAAGCTTCGCCGGTATACGAGTCCAATTGAATTACAGAAATTCTGCAGAATACACTGAATGCGTACCAAAAAGTGTTGAAATATTTAAGGATGGAAGAAAAGTTTCTCTCACTGATAGCGAACATACAAGTGGCAACTCTGCCAGGAACACTGTGAGTCCAGATGTAGCTTCTGGAATGATGGGAAATACTACCACGAGATGGTTCGATATTCCGCTGACCTTGAAAGAGGCCAAGTCGTGCTCGGAAAAGAACGGGGTGTTAACTTTACTCTTTCATCCGTCTACAAATGTACCTCGTGGTTCATGTTTTAAAATCGCACGCGTTGTGGCATATTCTTCTCCAAAAGCGCACATCGAACAATCGATGAAAACACGCGCAATTGCTTTACGTGAGCGATCTTTATTACATGTTCGATCTAGGGTTGCTCGTGCAACTCGTCACATAAAGTATATCACCGATAATATGGCGAAATCTTCTTCAACGACGACGAGAAAATTGTCCGCGGTTGGATTTCCAAACGTACTCGACGAGACTTTTGCTGCAATCACGGTTTACACGCGACTCGAGCAAGCCGCGGCGAGTAGCGCATCAACGACACCAGTGAAGGTTCCAAGGCGATTGTCGTTCTCAAAGCTTCATAGCTATTCTGCCGCCTTGCGCGTATTTGCCGCTGAAGGCTGGCACCCGTCACCCAAGACCAAACGTATCGCGTTCAAGGCGATTTTAGCGAAAAATCCTGAAGATGTTATCACGAAGGACTTTTGCGCCGTCAGCATAGCATTGTCCACGTTTCGCATGATTCAAAAAAATTTCGAATGGCGTCGCGAAGCCAATTGGGCTTTACCAGAATCCGATATCGAAAGCTTCGCGCGTGCATGCAGATATATTGGTCGTCCTTTTGTACGTCGTCCGGTAACTATGCAAACGTGCGAAGAGCACTTCCACAAACAAACTCTGGAAGCGTTAAGATTAGGTTTGTGTTTGACGCCTCGTGTCGTTAGGGATTCTCACGGCGCATTCGATTGCGAAGAGTTTGTGCCTCCTTTGATTCAGGCGTTGATTGCATCTTGCGAAGGATTTGCTAACAATCCTCCTTCTGCAAAGCTTGCGCAAAAAGCTGCTGACATTGCCATTGCATGCTTGAAATCGGCGGATGAGAACTTCTCGAAATCGGTGGCATTAGCAATGCTCGATAGTTTCGCACCACGGGTGCCTAACGTGGACTTTTTCTTTGATCGCGAAATATCGAATGGCACTGACGGTAATGATTCCCTGAGACAACCGGTATTCCCAGTCTCTTTTAGCGATGATGCGAATGCTTCTACTACGTCCTCGAATGACAATACCTCTCGCCTGCGCCGACCGACGCTCCTATCTGGCAGTCCTTCCAGTGGATTCGCGACGTCTGAGCATGCGCCGAGCGGAGGGGGGATTCTTTCGAACTTTCTCGCAAACAACATGGTAAGCGGTGGGTACAGGTGTGACATGTGCGACAAGTCCATTGATGACATTCGATGGCACTGTGAAGTCTGCGATGACGTCGATTTATGCTCGGAGTGCCGCGATCGTGGAGGTATTACGGGCGCCTTACTCGAACAAGGGCATCGCACAACACATCCTCTCACGAGAATTGTTCAGCGACGCAATCCTCCTACATCAAATGAAGGAAGTAGAGCACTGTTAAACCAGAAGAAAACTTTTGTTGCAATCGCTGAGTCGAATAAAAAGCTAATTAGTGCCATTGTTGAAGACATCTGCGATCCTACGCGTACATCGGCTGCGAAGGGGTTAAGCGCTCTTTTAAGCGCTAAGGCCGGGGAAGGTGGTTTTTCATCTCGCGTCGGAAAGGATCCAAAGCCACCGAAACCGCACGTAATGGAAGTCAATATTGTTTCTCCTGCACACGCTATGTTCTTGCGTACACTCTTAAAGAGTGACTCGGATGCATCCATGTTAGTCGCGAAGTTGCTTTTGAAAGGTATCGTCGTGCCATCTATTTTATCGAAGCCTGGGACGATGGGAAAAGATAACTACGTTTCGGATCGCGACTGTCGCATACTTGCACTTTCGGCATCTGCAGCTATGGCTTCAAGCGGGAAGGATGTGGCGCTGGCGTATTCGGACGGGAAGAATGGGGCGCGTGATGTCTTAGAATGGACGAAACGTGTCATGGAATCTCTTTTGGGTAAAATTGCCGAGCTCGGACGAAACGATTCTCTCGATAAATATGACAACAAAATGAATGTGCCGATTGCCTCGCAAACTACAGACTGCTTGAGCGAAGCAAAGGAAAAAATAAGAAAGCGTTCAGAGCAACGGGACAAGTTGATTTGGGCTTTGCAATGTGCGCTGTTGCAAGCCAGGTATGCAAGAGACGCGGTGAACAAAAGCGAATCTGAGTCCACAAGCTTTGATATGGACGGCGATCATTTTGCAGGCACGGAAACGTTAGATGCTTCAAACTCCACTGCAGTTATCCAAAGTTGGACGAAGTTCATCGTCCAGAGTTATGCTATTTCTGAGAGCTTACGTCTCGATATTGTCGATTGCGATGCTCGTAGCGTTGCGCGTTTTACAGAATTTGAATTGGTAGTGGACAGTCTCGCGAGAACTGTTGATGTGCAGAACGAGAAGCTTCAAGCGATTAAAGATGCTGGAATAATTGTTTTCGCGTGTGAGTGCCTTAGATCTTCTCTCAAGAATTCCGCCAACAACGGTGGGACGATTGAGAACGTAAACGGCATGACACGCTTGGTTTCAGTCCCTCTTAAAAGATTGTTTGAGGTGCTTTCTCGAACTCCAGACGCGTTCGCATTCTCGCTCGCATCGATGCCGTCTGTCATTGTTGCTGCGGTAAAAGCTGTGGCGAAAGCAATGCCACTTTTCCCGCTCTCTGGAGTGGACCAGCGCGAGCACGCGTGTTTGCTCTTCGAGTTTGCGGCTGAATATTGCGCCGAATCGACTAAGAAAGAGCTCTCTGCTGTTGTCAATTGCATTATTGAAACCACTTTGTTGGGTTCTTCGAAGAAATCTGCCAGAGATGCGTCGATGACGTGTTTGCAAGCATTTTGGAAGAATCTGAAAAATGTTCGCGTAGAAAGCGAAGGAAAAAATATCTATTTGGTTGAGATGGCGAAATCTTTGACAAAGGCGCTATCGAATGTTGCATATGGCGCAAGAATTGAGCGCGTGTCTCAAATTGTTGGGTATGCGCTCGAAAAAGACTTCTCAATCTTCGCTAACGAATCCGACGTGATGGCTAATCTCGAGCTCTTCTGCAAAAATGCGCGAAAAGCGAGCGAAAAGTTGAGGACGCATCCAAGAAGGGAAATGTACGCAAAATTGGAAGCACTCGAAGCACAGTCGCAATCTGTGGTTGTGAAGAGCATCACTACGGCTGCAGCCGACGATGCTAACTTGCTGCCACAACCGGTGGGAATTTCATCGCACGAAAATGCCGTGAATCTCTTGCTTGAAACCGATGAGGATTTTGCTAAGCACGCTAAATGGCTCGAGACGGACCCAAATCCGGACGATATTTCGCTCGCGTACGCGTCTACGATATACCGTAAAACTCCTTTGCATCTGATGAAAGGTACGCGAGCGTTCACAGCGAACGCATCTTTGACAATATTCAGCGAAGCCTACAGAGTTAAGGAAGCTACGATCAACTTGACGCCTTTGCAGACGAGAAAATCGTCAAGGTGGCCGAAATCTGTTTCCGTTTGGGTTGTTCCATCCATTGTGTCTGCTTCATCCTCGATTTTGAATTCGAGTGAGAGCGGCTCTCTATCGAGTAGGCAATCACATCGTGCGACTGCATCAAGTGCCGCCGATAATAACATCATCGCTTCTCTTAAATCGGCCATTTTGTGGGAGCAACCGAGTAAACCGTGGCAATTCGTCGGAAATATTTCGTTCAAGAACAGAAAAACCGAAGGTTTGCTCGCGTTGGGTATCCCTGAGGACGTCTCTGCGATTGCCATTCGTGTCGATTCGTTCCACGTTGACGTTCACGAGAAATCTTCGGCAATGCTTCCGTGCCCGCGCTGTAGTCGACACGTGCAGGATACCGCGCATGGTATTTGCCGTTATTGCAGAGAAAATGCGTACCAATGCCGACAGTGTCGCAACATAAATTACGAGAATCTCACGGATGCATTTTGGTGCAACGAGTGTGGTTGCGCGAGGCATGACAAACTTGACGCGGATATTACTTATTCAGAAGTCATCGGCGACTCTTCATATAGTATTCACACCGAAGAAGAAGCCACGAGTGCGATGAAAGCACTTGGAATTTTAACCATGAAAGAACGCGATACTCAAAACATCTTGAGGCAATGCGAAAGTACTTGTAGATCGTTGCTGTCTCGAGCAGCTGTAGTTGATGAAAGCGAAATTTTGAATGCCGAGGTGAGCAAGACGGCTTCGGCACCGTCGACGCCATCGAGATCGAGGAAAATACTTGGAGGTGGCAGCAGTAATGTCATTCCAGCATCGAAAATGCTGGCGTCGGGTTATGCTTCTGTTGGACGGCTCGCCACTGCTTCGGACGATGGGATAGCAAAGAACGGAGACTTTGAGGCCCTGGCGTTGCAGTCGTACAAAGAAATTGCAAAGGATGCCCGTATTACGTTGGCGAAATGCCAGGCCAAACGCATTTCTTTACATCGTACGCTCGAAAATTATGCGAGACGATGTGAAGGAGATGCGATTATCGCCGAAACAGATTTGCCATCGAATACATTGCAAAATTATTACGGCGAAGAAACCAATCATTTCGGTTCGCTTCGCTCGTATATGTTTGCAATCGTCCCTGCGATGATTTCTCTTGCTCGCGAAAAGGTCTTTTTCTACGCATTTGAGTCAAACAATGTAAACTCTGCCCTGTTTGCTACCTCCTCCATTTTGCCGCAAATGGCACCGAAATTTGCGCGCGTACTTGTTGCATTCGCGGTTGCAGATGCGAATGTGGATACGCGATCATGGTTGATTAAGCAAACGTCCGAGCGCGCAAAGACTTCTTCGCTTCGTCCCGAAGGTGGCGGGATAAATTTTACGTCTTCTACATTCGAAACGGATGTCGATGTCTTGTCGCGACTTGCGCGAATGGAACTAGTAAAACGTAACGACGCCAGTGGTGATGCTACAGTTGCCATACTGCAACTTTCGGAAACACTCAATCCTACGAAAAATCCGAACCATCATTTCGTGGACGTCGCGGTACGTGCAGCCTTGAAACTCTTCGAGCAAGATGCAATTGCGAGACCAGGTGGACGAAGACGCATGGACAACGAAAACATCGATGCTGTCAACGGATGCATTGAATGCTTCGTCAACTCTCACGTTTTGGAGGAAGAGACGGTACGATTGGCCTCAAGCGCATTGGTTGCAATTTCAAAAGGAACAAAAGATGAGCGTCTCGCCGTGTTGAAGTCTCTGCTTGGTTTGTTAGAGAATACCGAGATGGTTTCGAACGATAATGCCGCAGAATCTGTATATGCGGCACTCGAAGCGAGCATGAATACCGATTGGGAAGTGAAAGGGGACTCGTTCGTTTTCACGTTTGCCGAGCCGTTACAGGTGAAACTCTCGGTACGAACGTTGACGCAGATGCTCCTCAAAGTTGCAAAATACGCGTGGCGTAAAAGTGAAAACCGTTTCAGGCAGCATGGACTCCTCGACCCATCCTTTGGTCTCTCTCTGAAACGATGCGCTAAGTTGGTTTCGGACAAAATTGTCTCAAACGACGACGACTTGCAATTCGAAGATTTGAAAGTGAGTGAAGAGGATATCCATGCGATTACATACTCCGCGACAATCGCTAGAGCGCTTGCGGCGCACAGGGCACCGCATGCAATTTCTGCAAACATCACGCTGGCAAAGCTCTTGGATGCGTGTTATGGAGCAAGTGATGTGAACTATCCAAACACTTCGAGAACATTCGTAGCCGGAACATGCTTTGAACTGTTGCGCGCGGCGGCAAACGCGAATTCTCGCATCGCTCGTATCTCTGCTACACCTTCTACTACGTCGGATAATATTGATGTTACGTTACCAATGGGTTCTGTTTTGGATGAACTTAAACGGTGTGCGCTTCCGAAACCAAAGCCGAAACGCACATGTTTAGTTCGCCTGGTAAAGTCGTCCACGCAAGAAGAGTTTATCCGAGGGCACATGTCTCCTTCGCCATACGATATAGCGGAACAGATTCCAGTTGGAGATAACGAAGGTGATAATAACGCGACATCATCTGGCGTCACAAATGCGGGAGCGGGCGCAGATGCGGACAACGATGCCAGTTTTGGCGACGATGCACAGTTTGAATCCACACCGACGTTTAGAGACGTAAAGAATTTCATCTGCACTCAACTCGATTTGGCTGGTTTAATCGAAGATGATTTTGGCATGGAATTACTCTCATGTGGAAACAAAATCATTTCGCTCGATTTGAAAGTTGTCGACGTGTACGAGAAAGTTTGGGTTCCAATGCAACAACAGCAGCAGCAAAATGATGGCAACCCTACCCCGCGGCATAGCAGTTCGAACAGAATTCCGCCGATGTCAATCACCTATCGTTTGAGCGGTCTCGACGGTGAAGCTACCGAAGATCGCATCGACTCAGTCGCGGCGACAATAGATAAAGATGATCCAGAAGTTCGTTTTGAATCGACTTCTTGTTTGCGATTTAAAGGTGGTCTTTCAGCACTCGTTGCGCTCGTGCCCACGATTTCTCGCGCCGCGAGAATAAAAGGATCAGCAGCATTTGAAGCTATCAATAATAACAGCAACGCACCGCTTTTCCTCAAGGAGCTGTGCGTGTCTAGAGAAGACGTCGCCTTTGTGCGAAAGTTGAACGATAACGCAGACGTCCTTGCGCTTTTACAAGCAGCTTGCGAGCTGAAGGAAAATAGGATTGCGATGTTGGGCGACAACGCACTTCCACACTTGCTTCGCGAAGCAGCGAGAGCTTTCGAGGGTCGAGAGGATACTTTGGCGAACAATATTTTGAAAGTCGTCGATTGCTTGTTAGCCGAGGAGCAATCCAAAGCTACGTCGGATCAATCTTCAATTTTGCTAACGAAGGATTCTTCACAACAAACTATGCCGATGCAGGGAAGTAGCGTGGACAATTCCGCATCCTTAGACTTGTCTATGACGATGGATACTTCATCGGCGGAGACTCGACCAGAGACACCACCACAGAGAACATCCACACCATCTATCATTGATCTGTCGACACGCCCTTCATCTACCACTCTCGGTGGTTCTGGAATAGATTTGTATTTCTCCGATTCGGAATCTATGCTCGAAGAAGATAAGAGTCTCTTCGACGCGGCGTCAGTATCTCGATCCTTTCTCGAGAAGTTGAAAAGATGCATCGAGGACAACGAACCTAAACGATGCGATGTGTTAGCGAGAGTCTTGCCGCGACTCGCGTGCGCGGATGTCACCGCAACGACACATTTAATTAAGTTTTGCGTCTACACGTTAAACACGTTGAAATATGACGGCCAACAACGAGGTACAGAAGAAGGCATCGGCGCGCGAAACGATCCAACATGCGATTTGCTCGCGTTAGAATCTGTGGTAAAAATTGTCCGGTGCGCACCACACGACGAATTCGGTCGATCCTTTCGTGAATACCTAGCTGTCCCGGCGATACCTATCATTCGTTCTTACATAGTTGATATCGTCGTAAATGATTTAAAGCGCACCTCGGAGGCGTTTGAAAAAGCAATGGTGAACTACAAGGCGTTGCCGTTGGTTTTGAAAATTTTAGAAGCCATGTCGAGAGAGTGTGAAATCGTAGCCACTTCTGCCGCGCACGCCCTCAATTTACTGGTTACTTTACATACTTTAGAAAATGTGGTCGTACCGAAAGGACTAGGTACTTTGGCCGAGAATACGTTAGAGACGATTGAAAACGCGTCGAGTACGGCGCAATTCGAGATTGAAAAGATGCGCGAAAAGACAAAGGAAGAGAAGAGAGAGCTCGCGAAGAGAAAACGAGAGCAAATGTTGAAAGAGATGAAAATGAAGACGCAACAGTTGGAAAAAGAGTCCCCGACTGGAGGTGAAGAGATCGTGTTAGTCAAAGCTGAAGTTTCTGAGGCTTTAAAGAGTCAGATGGAGGGAGACACCGCGCTTGACGAAGACAACGAAGGCGCGTTACGCTGCCGAGTGTGCTTTGAATCTATCAACGAAAATCCAGAGGAAACTTTGGGTTTATATTGTTTCTGCACCCCGGTTACCATACCATCAACTTCAGTAAAATTTACACCAGACGAAGATGCCACAAACGCCGCTAATTTGGCACTAGAGGAGAACGACGATGTCCACGATGACGAAGGCAGGGCGCGCGACGACGACGGCGATATCATTGAAATCATCGAAGTGCGAGGCAATCAAACAGGAACCGGTGGTTCTTCACTAGCAACTGCATTGTTCGGCGGGCGTGATTTCCGCGGTCGAAACCGAGATGCTGCGAGTGTAGACCCAAAAGTTGACGCCATTAGAGGGTGTTCCACCGTCTCGCATTTCAACGCCATCCACATCTCGTGTCATTTGCAAGCCAAAAGAGCAGACATGAATCGTCGTCCACCAAAACGGGAATGGGAAGGTGCTGCTTTACGTAACGCGGAGACGCTGTGCAATAATATTCTCCCAGTCTGGACGTCGTCGGATTTACGTGGCCGGAATGTTGAACACACGTCGACGAGCGACGAAGAGTACGAAGAGCGCCGACGACGTTACGGTCTCGCCGTAGACGCGTGGTGGGACAATGTCGGGCGAGCGATGCCGATGAATCGCCAATCCTTTGCGATGCGCCATGATCGTTTCCGTGTCTCTACTTTCGATTGTGTCATCTTGCTCGGTAGGTTTGCTACGAATAGTTCCTTCTCTATTGAGTCTCGAGGTGGTGGCAGAGAATCGAACGTTTCCATGTTGCCACAATTGCTGCGAATGATGCAATTCCACGGCGAATACGTTTTCGATGCCTCTGCAAATCCGAGCACGATAACGGACCCGTCCGCCTCGCCTTTGCGGCGCCAATCCTCGTCTCCCGTTCCGTTATCGATCGGTAAGAAGCGAGATATCGCGCAAAGAGAAGAATGGTTCCGCTTGGCGAACGCATTGGTGAACGAAGATTACGGAGGTGACGAACTCGCTTTCTTCGACGCCTGTTTCGACATCGAAGCGTTCGAGAGCGACATGTACGCAATTCTTTTGTTTGCCGCGATGACCTTCACGAAGGAAAAGTGGGAAAGTTCGATTAAAATATTCATTCGTCGAGCGACGGCGTTCGCTTTAAGATGTGGCGATGACGGGTTACGAGGCGTGTTTACTTCCTCCGCTTATGCGCAACAGCATCAACAAGAAAGAAGTACTGGCACGATGTCCTCGAACTCGAGAGTCGTGTCACCTTCAGGAACTGATACTGACGAACCTAATAATGCGCTGCCGTCGCAACCGATAGTGCAGGCGGCAAAACCAACGCTAAAATATCTCGCCATGTGCGATGAAATCAACGCGTGGTTGAGGACGGATTCTCCAGAGGTGTTTTATACCCCCGGCTTGTCTGTCTCCTTACAACACCTCTCGAGAGCGTTACTAGACGAACCGGACCCATCGATTCGCGACCACATTCGCCGATCGGAAGCGTTAGCTTTGGATCAACAATCTCGCGACCAGTTTGGGAACATGGAATCGTGCGCGCAGTTATCCAAGAGAACGTTGGACGTGGTGATGGTAATGGACGACGAGGAGGATATTATGAACTTGTCGAAAATTGGAGGTCGAAATGTGAGCGTCATCGACATCATCGAGAAAGGCATCGCGTAACTACCGCATAGATATTTGGTGGATCGCGATATATTTAGTTATATATGGCATCTTTTAATAACAATTTAATACATACCCGAAACAGTTTCCGGTCACGTGTAAACAGGAAAAACGAGCAAACTCTCTCTCTCCTCTTAGTTTCGTTTCTTCGACCCGCCTTTCTTCGGCGGTCTCGGCTTTGACCCAATCTTCCCACTCTTGTTGCCGTTCGTTTCCATCAAGTACACCGCCAACCCTGCAAACAACAACACGAATTGTAACCCGAGCTTATCCACGGAATCCTTCAAGAACGTCAGGTGAAAATGAAGGGCGAACGCCATCACCGCGGTTAAAATAAAGGCGCCTTTCTTCGCCGTGCCAGGAACCCACAACATTAAGTACCCGATTATCTCCACGCACGCGATAATTTTCGTAAACTCAAACCCGTCCGATTTGCTACATCGCACTCGATACGGAATTTTAAACGTCGACAGCAGATTGTTCGCCCACGGCGTCCACGCGTGCTCGCACCACGCCTGCTGCTCCGCCGTGTTCGCGGTTGGGGTGCAGTTCCCAGATTTGCCAATCGCAACTGGGCATAAAGGACCGTCGCACCCGAGGATTGGAAGGCCGAGTTTGCACGAGGCCGAACGCAAGTACAGCGCGAGAGGAAGTATTTTGAGGACCGTGAGCACGGTGGCCGATCGTGGTGCCTGTACGCGCGATGGATGAAACGTGGAGTGCACTCGCGTCGTTAGTTAAGGGGACACACAACACAAAGGGGCTCGATTTTGCGTTTTTCCAATTGGAGTGACGCGCGCCTCCCGTAGCATTCTACGCGCGAAAAAAGAAAAGGGAAAGACGATGTCGAAACGCGAGTGCTCGAAGCGAATACACGCGCGCGAGAGCACGAAGTCGCGTGGCGCACCATTTCGATGAATGTGTACACGCGTAGTCGTTTGTGGTATAATTTTAACGCGCGGGAGGAAAAAGTGAGGAATAATTATGAGTTAAAAATTAAAAGAGGGAAAAAAATCCGAGGGACGTGCGCAAATACGCGCTCTCGAGCGAGACAGAGACGGGCAAACACTCTGCGCTTTTATCTGCGTTCTTCTAAAATTACATTTCCACGTGGCTGACTCGTACCCCCAACTCTCGGTCGTTCTCCGATTGCGCTCGGGCAAATCTGGAAGAATGTTCCAACGCGTGGTAGTCCCGGGAAAACGCGACGAACGCTTTGCAGCCGTGTTGTAAAAGCCACGGTTGCGAGACGCGGAGACCGAGCGTTTTTCGTTGTAGTTGTCGATAATTGTTGTTGTCGATGTTTTCGTCGGTGTTAATGGTGCCGCTGGTGGTGGCACCGTCGCGGACGGTGACGACTTTGCGCCAGGTGCGACCGTGGTCGTGAGATGTTGCGAGGGTCAGTCGCAACGCGCCTAAGTTGGTGGCCGCGTCGGAGAAACTCGTGCCACTGCTACTGCTGCTAGTGCTACTGTGACTATTTTCGTCGTTGTCATTGTCGTGATCATTAATGCCGTCTGCTCCGGTATTACCTTCTCCTTCGATATTATCAAAGCTCGATCGATCGTTGTACGCCAACACCAACGGGCCTTTAGGTTGTAATCGAAACAGTCTCGCCGCGGCATCAAACGTTCGCATCTCGGAAGACATTTCACGCGGTGTCGTCCACGTTTTACCTACGTCTGTGGATATAGCGGTATACAATCGCATAGTTTTCGCCGTGCGACGAACAACAAGCGGTTCGCCAATCACCACTTTCGGTCGAAATACGGCGTACAAACCGAATTTCCCGATTTCAGCCACCGTCATATCCCCCAATAAAATGCCATTCTTCGAATCAAAACCTAACGATTCGTGTAATCTTGACGTGTCCCACGTCTTTCCCAAATCTTCGCTCACGATTACTCCGCACTTTCTCGCGGCCTCGGCGCCGCACTTTGAATTAAACCCGCCTTCACCCGTGCCACCGTCACGGTGTACCATCCTTTCGTATTGCGTCAGGACGTTTCCAACATTCACTTGTTTCATTCCGTTTACACACACGGGTACAACCCAGTCCCTATTCCCACTCTTCGGATTCACCTCGTCCATCTCCACCGTCGGTCCGTTTAACGTAATCGGCGCGCCATTGAAATCTGCGCTCTTCAACACGTGTCGAGGTGTCGTCCACTCTTTCAAACTCGCATCTGTGCTCGCTACGACGTAGATATCACCACCTCTTACCCACGGTCTCACTGGTTTACTCCCAAAACCTAACAACGGCACGCTCTTCTCTTGGCGACATTCCCCTCTTCTCGCCGAATCCGATACCGCGTAAAACACAAACGCCCTCCCCTTGCCGTCTCTCTCTACGAATACCACTGGATCCCACATCGGCATCCCACTCCCTCTTTTCCAATCGCTATTGTGAAACGTTCGAACTTCCTCGAACGGCGTGGACACTTTCCATCCTTTCCCTTCCCCGGCTCTGCTCATCGTCACTCTCAGATGTTGTCCATCCTCGCCGACGACGTCTTCGCTCGCGCGGTATATCGCTACGACAGTTTCATTCGTCAATCGCGCTAAACTCGGACTCCCTACGTTTCTAATTCTCTCTGCATCCGTCAGTTTCCTCTGCCAGCACGACGTGCTCGTCCCACCCCCTTTCGCGCACGCGCTCTTCCTCTTCAGTTCGTTCGCGGTGAGTTTCCCTTGGGTGGCGACCCAATAGCTTTTCCTGATTGTCATTTTCGCGCTAAAAGCGTCTGGATTCGCCGTCCACGACGCGCACACTTCTTTCGCTTCGCCCGGGTGTCGGTGGTTTTTGGACCTCCGGGCCTCCTCCTCCTCCTCGTAATAAAGGCTTTCCGTCCTCCTCGTCGCGTTGTTGTTCGAAAGAGACGCATCGTTCTCGATGCGATGATGATGATAATAATAATAATAATAATAATACCAACAGGAACACCATGAACACAGGACCATCATCATCATCATCGCAATCCTCCAACGGCCTTTCTTCCAAAGTCGCTTTGTGCCGAGGCCCCACCACAAAAGCGGTGGTTTCGTCGTCCGAGACGACGTCTTCCTACTAAAAGTCTCGAAGTCCTCCTCCTCCTCCTCGAATAATGCCGTAATGCGTCGGCGACGACCACCACCACCCCCCCACGTCCCTCGAAGCGACAACATTATGTCATATCACACAGCACTCTCTCGATTGGATAAATGTAGAACAGATGATGGCTTTTATTTACTGGTACACTTGCTAACTATGTACAGAAACAAGAAATAAAAGATCGAAATAAC